>Ga0182017_10000019_pt1 | contig 106781 bp, 93 predicted proteins | sample 712E3DmetaG_FD_120492 | JGI IMG/M metagenome (GOLD analysis project Ga0182017, IMG submission 120492) | Permafrost microbial communities from Stordalen Mire, Sweden - 712E3D metaG | ecosystem: Environmental > Terrestrial > Soil > Wetlands > Permafrost | place: Sweden: Stordalen | collected... | reverse complement strand
TTATACCAATTGCGACAGCGTTAGCCTTTATGTCAATACGACAAAAATAGGAACGGAAAAACTAAGTACATTCCCAAATATGATCATGCAATGGACAAATGTTCCGTGGGCTAGCGGTGTTATCAAGGCCGTGGGCATGAAAGGCAATCAGACGGTCACGGACAGCATTAAAACCGCCGGCCCGGAAGCCAAGGTCATGCTCAAGCCCGATCGCACTACCTTGTATGCCGACGGGGATGACGCCGCCTGTATCGAAGTTTCCGTTGGCGACGCGAGCAACAACTTCGTTTACAGCGCGGTCGACCAGGTCTCCTTTACCATGACCGGAGCGGGACGAAGCCTGGGGATCGCGAGCGGCGATTGGGGAAGCAACGAACCGTTCAAAGGCGCCGCGCGAAAGCTCTACCACGGAAAGGTGCTCATCGTCATTCAATCCACCACTACCCCGGGAACAATCAACCTGACAGTTAGCGCTTCAGGTTTGACACCGGCCACCCTTACCTTGACGACGACGGGGCAACCGGTAAACACGGTTAAACCGGGTTCTCCCTTGGTAAGTAGGCTCGGGAACGGTTTAAGCATGTTTACTTGTACGCAAAATCCCGGTAGCAAAAATATTCGGGCCCACTATCGGGTCGATGTTCCGGGTAATGTGGGCATTTCCGTGGTCTCATCTTCGGGCAGCCTGGTTGGCCGCTTGACTGACAAATACCACAAAGCGGGGACGTATTCTTCGGATTGGAACGCAACGAACAAAAGCGGCGTTTACTTTTTCGTTATGAAAACAGATGCGGGGAAAATAGTCAGGAAATCATTCATAGTGCAGTAAAAGGAGAAATGATATGCGAATTTTTAAGTTCAACCGAATTTTAATTGTTTCATTAGCGGCCTTTCTTATAACAAGTATCGCTTCCGCAACCATGGTCGAGCGCCTCGACGCAAAATATCTTAAAAGCCGTATCAAGTTGCGTATCGATGAGGACTGGAAAATTATGGCGGGCAATTCCACGACGGCATCGGATTCGAATTTTAACGATGCCACATGGACGACGACGAATGTTCCGCATGATTTCAGCATTACGCTGTATAAAACAACCAACGCCGGAACCGCCGATCCCGGCGCACTCGGCTGGTACCGAAAGCACGTCACGCTTCCCACGGGGTTTGCGGGAAAAAAGGTCCTTCTACAATTTGACGGAGTGTATCATGATTCAAAAATTTGGGTCAATGGACATCTCGTAGGCAATCAGCAATACGGCTATGTCAGTTTCTATTTTGATATAACGCAGTATTTGAGCGCGACCGGCGACAATGTTATCGCGGTTTTCGTGGATAATCAAACTGTCCGCACTTCCCGATGGTATTCCGGCACGGGTATTTTCAGGCACGTGTGGCTCATCGCCACGGACATGGTTTACTTAAGGAATTGGGGCATGGCGGTAACGACGCCCGTCGCCGCGACAGCGCAAGCGCAAGCCAAGGTACAAAACATTATAGTCAATGATTTAACGACCAGCCAGACCCGCTCCGTGGAAACCACCATCTACGATGAAAACGGCGCAGCCGTGCAAACGGCCTCCACGCCCGTCACCGTTGCCGCGAACAGCATCGACACATGCGCGCAAACGCTGACATTAGCGTCGTGTAAACTTTGGTCTCCGTCCACGCCGGTGCGCTACTATGCCTATTCCCGGCTTTTAAACGGTACGACGCCCGCGGACGACTACGTGGCCCCGTTCGGCGTTCGGCAATTGCAATATGTGGCCAATCAAGGTCTGCTTATCAACGGCACATCCTATAAGATGAAGGGGATATGCATGCATGCCATGGCCGTGCCCACGGGCGCCGCTGTCCCCGAGAGAATGTCTGAACGTACGATAAAAGAACTATTGGCTTCCGGATGTACGTCCATTCGGACTTCGCATAATCCGGTCACTCCGGAATTCCTTGATCTGTGCGACCAATACGGCATGCTGGTGCTGGATGAATGGTGCGACAAATGGTCGCAAGCATCGGGCGGTACATTTTATGAGAATTGGGACCAGGTTTGGAAAAAGGACCTTGCAGGTTTTATCGAGCGGGACAGAAACCATCCGAGCGTCGTGATGTGGAGCGTGGGCAATGAAGTCGCGTCCGGCTCGCCAGTCCCCACGTACCTTACCAGCAATTTAAAGATACTAACCGACTATGTTAAAAATATCGACAAGTCGCGGGCCACGACAAATGCGTGCGTGGCGGGATCGGGCAATCCAGCCAGCCTCGCCGGGCTTACAAATTATGAAGATATCGTGGGGTTAAACTACATGGAGTCACAATACAGCGGCGTGCATTCTAGCAACGCCAACGCCCTGATACTCGGCACCGAGCAGGCCCCATATTTGGCAGGCAACACGCCGACGTGGTTTTCCGTAAAGAACAATCCCTACGTCATCGGCCATCATTTATGGATGGGCGTTGATTTCCTCGGCGAAGGCATCGGCAAAGGCGGGCCTCCGTCGGGATACCTTGACTATTGCATCTTCCGCAAATCCTGGTTTTATTATCAGAAAAGCCAATGGAGCGATACGCCCGTCGTGCATATCGGGATCGGCGACGCCGTGTCTCCCGCGCCTTCGACATGGATAACGCCTTTTTTATCCGAGAGTTGGAACCAGACGGGAGCGGTCAACGTTGTTACCTATACCAATTGCGACAGCGTTATCCTATATGTCAACACAACGAAAGTCGGGACGAAAAAACTGAGCGATTATGCCAACTGGATCATGCAATGGCCTAATACCCAGTGGCAGACGGGCGTCATCAAGGCGGTCGGCATGAAGGGCGGAAAACAGGCCGCCGTCGACAGCATCAAGACCGTCGGCGCCGCCGCGAAGGTCCTGCTCAAACCCGACCGCACCACCCTCTATGCCGACGGAGACGACCTCTGTAACCTTGAGGCAGATATCGTCGACGCCGACAATAACCTGGTTTGGGACGCCGTGAACTCGATTACTCTGGCAATCAGCGGTCAGGGCCGCAGTCTGGGAATCGGAAACGGGGACTATACGAGCGACGAATCCTATAAAGCCCTGAGCCGCAAAGCCTATAACGGAAGAGTCTATATGCCCATACAATCCACCATGGTCCCCGGAACGATCACCGTAACGGTAAGTTCGACGGGGTTGACTTCCGCTACTCTGACCTTAACGACTTCGGGGCAGACCAACACGATGCAACCCGGAGCGCCCATGGTCGTCCAAACCGGGAATAGATCCGGCTTTCTGAATTGCACGCGCACTTCCGGTACTAATGTTCTACGGGTAAGTTATCGGGTAGATGTTCCTGGAACGATTCATCTTTCGGTAATTACGCCCTCGGGCCGTGTCGTTCAATCCTTAACGAACGGTTATCATAAAGAGGGAACCTATTCCAAGGAATGGAACCCGACAGGCAAAAACGGAGTATACTTTTTTGTTTTGAAAACGGACAATGGAAGCATCGTTCGAAAAGCGTTTGTCGTGGAATGAAGAAGAGGAATTAAATCAAAGAAGGTAGGGGGCGAATGATTATTCGCCCCTGCAAATCAAAAGGGAGGAACATGCATAATTTTCAATTGCGCTCTTTATCCAAGCTTTCATTAATCCTTTTATTTATAGCGGGTTTTACTCATGCAAGCTTGACAGAAAGATTAGAAGCAAAATATCTGAAAAGCCGCGTTAAGATGCGTATCGACGAAGGCTGGAAGGTCCAATCGGGAAATGTTACCGGCGCCCAGGCAACAACATTCAACGACGCCACCTGGAACACAACGAACGTCCCCCACGATTTCAGCATCACACTGGTCGGCCCGACCAACAATGATCCCGGCGCCATGGGATGGTATCGGAAACATTTCACGGTTCCAACGGGGTGGGCGGGAAAAAAGGTCATCGTGCAATTTGACGGCGTCTATCACGATTCAAAAGTCTATTTGAACGGGACCCTCGTGGGCAGCCAACGATACGGCTATGTCAGCTTTCTGTGCGATCTTACGCCGTATCTCAATGCAACGGGCGATAATGTTCTCGCGGTATTTGTCGACAATCTGACAAGCCGCCGTTCGCGCTGGTATTCGGGGACCGGCATTTTCAGGCATGTTTGGCTCATTGCCACCGATATGGTCTATGTAAGGGATTGGGGAACGGCGGTTACGACTCCGTCAATTGCACCGGCGCAAATAAGGGTCCAGACCGATGTGGTCAACGATTTAACGACATCTCAAACCCGCAACGTGGAAACGACTATTTATGATGAAGCGGGAAGCGCCCAGCAAACGATTTCAACCTCTATTACCTTGAGCGCTAAAACCATGGACACCTGCGTACAGACGTTGTCGTTATCTTCAGGTAAACTATGGTCTCCATCGACGCCTGTCCGCTATTACGCCTATACTCGCCTTCTCAATGGAACAACCGCCGCGGATGACTATGTGACCCCATTCGGCATTCGCGAACTGAAGTATTCGGCAAGCGGATTTACCTTGAACGGCGTTACCACGAAGCTCAAAGGCGCCTGCATACATCATAACTTCGTGCCGGCGGGCTCCGCGGTTCCCGACGGAATGTGGGAGCGTGTCGTAAAAGAGATGAAAGCCTCCGGATGTACTTCCATTCGCACCGCCCATGATCCGTATGGCCCTGAATTTTATGATTTATGCGACCAATACGGCATGATGGTGCTGGATGAATTTTGCGATAAGTGGTCTCAGACCGCGGCAGGTTCATTTTATGCGGATTTTGATCAGGTTTGGCCCAAGGACCTTGCCTCTTTCATAGAACGGGACAGGAACCATCCCTGTATTGTAATGTGGAGCGTCGGCAATGAGGTCGCATCCGCCGGGACCGTGCCAGCGTATATTCCCAATACACTCAAGCTGTTGGTTCCCTATGTAAAGAACATCGATAAAACGCGGCCGGTGACCCATGCCTGCGTCGCGGGATGGAGCGATGCCGCTGGTTTGGCAGCGCTTGCGAGCGTCGAAGACATCATCGGCATTAATTATCAAGACGGCATGTATGGTTCCATTCATTCAAATAACTCCAGTGCGGTGATTTGCGGGACCGAACAGGACCCTTATACAAACGGCACTTCACCCACGTGGTTCGCGGTACGAAATACCGCGTATGTCGTGGGGCACCATATCTGGACGGGTCTGGATTACCTGGGTGAGAAACCTCCCTTGGGATCGGCCTATGGATACCTTTACAACTGCGGTTTTCGCAAATCCTATTTTTACTATCAGCTCAGCCAATGGAGCGATTCGCCCATGGTGCATGTAACCATAGGAAGCGGCGCGGGAAGCGGGCATAATATGCCGCCCCAGGCCGAGAACTGGAACCAAACGGGGCCGGTGAGCGTGGTTACGTATACCAATTGCGAAAGCGTCGATCTCTATGTCAATACGACGAAGGTCGGGACGAAATTGCTGACCAGTTTTCCCAATGACATGATCATGCAATGGGACAACGTTCCATGGCAATCGGGCGTCATCAAGGCCTTAGCGATGAAGGGCGGCAAGCAGGTTGCCGTCGACAGCATCAAGACCGTGGGCGCGGCAACAAAACTCATTCTCAAGCCGAGTAAAACGACCCTCTATGCGGATGGAGAAGACGTTTCCTGCATTGAAGTCGATGTCGCGGACGCTGATAATAATTACGTTTACAGCGCCGCCAACCAGATCTCCTTTACCATGTCCGGCGCGGGAAGAAGCCTGGGGATCGCGAGCGGCGACTGGGGCAGCAGCGAATCGTTCAAGGCAACAAGCCGCAAGGCATTCAACGGCAAAGTGCTCATCGTCATACAATCGACCACGACCCCCGGAACAATCGACGTCGCGGTATCCGGGACCGGATTGGCCGGCGCGAACCTCACTCTCACTTCGGGGCAAACTGCCGTCGGAAAAATCGACGCCCCGCTGTTGTCCTGTAGAGCGGACCAGATAGGAATGCTTACCTGCGCACGCAATCCCGGAAACAAAACCGTAAAAATCGGCTATCGGGTCGATGCCCCCGGCATGGTGGATCTTGCGGTCATTTCTTCGTCGGGCAGAATGGTACGGCGTTTGACTAATACATTTCAGAAGACCGGAATGTATTCCACGGAATGGAACGCCGGGAACAAAAGCGGCGTCTATTTCTTCGTTTTGAAAACAAATGACAATACTACGGTCAGAAAAACCTTCGTAGTGCAATGACGACCTCACCCCAACTCCCCGGCCTTTCCCTTCGACACTTCGGCGCAGCTCAGTGCAGCGCTTCGCTCAGGGAGCAGGCCACCCCTCTTCCCCTTTCCAGTGGGAGAGGGGAGGAGGGGTGGCTAGGCCGACAGACGGGCCGGAGAGGTGAGGTGAGGTTTAAAGGACAAAAGGCCCTCATGGAGAATACAAAATTCCATTTTAAAAAAATGATCTTCTTCATGGTCATGTCGCTATTGCCGGGAATCATCGCCACGGCGCATGGCGGCCCGACCGCAGCCGGTGATGCGGCGACTCCATCGGGCTGGGTGACGATTCATAACGACTTTTTCTGGTATGACCAAACCGGGACGACGATTCTGACCCGTGCCGGCTGTCTTCGCAAATTCGGCAACGTCTTCTACTGGTACGGCCTTCTCAAATGGCAAGACCCCAAGGCCTGGAACGATCAAACATGTTATTCTTCCACGGACCTTGTCCATTGGACCTATAAGGGCATTGTGCTTCACGTTGACGCGGGCGCCAACAGAATGGACGTATTATACAACGACTCGACCAAGAAGTACATCATGTTCCTGAAGTATGGCGGAGACGCCGCCTCTCTGGGCATAGCCACGTCTTCGACTCCCGACGGACAATTCACCTTTCTGAGCCAGACTCTCGTGGACGGCGCCAACATCGGCGACATGTCGGTGTATAAGGACGACGACGGGAAAGCGTATCTGGCCTATGTGTGGGACCAAACCGGCCCCAATCGCCAACACGGCATTTACCTGATGTCGGCGGACTACTTGACTTTAGATAAAAGAATATACCTGTGGAACATTCCCAGCCGCGAGGGCACGCACATCTTCAAGCGCAACGGTCTTTACTATTACGGAACTTCCGAAACAAACGGGGTCAAGCCGTCACCCACGCGGTACTATACCGCCGCCAATTTGGCGGGCCCTTGGTCAGCGGCAACAACGCTCAGCACTCCCGGTTCGAGCACGACGTACGAAACGCAGTGCGATTTCGTTTTCCCGTTTACGGGCACGCAAAGTACGTGCTACATGTTCGATGCGGACCGTTGGTTGCCAACGGGGCCGAAACAAGGCGGCTACCTGTGGTTGCCGTTGGAATTCAATGGCACGGTCCCGACCTTGAATTATTATCAAGATTGGGACCTTAACGTGAGCACGGGGGCTTGGAGGGCATTTGATTACTCAAGGAACCTTGCTTCCGGTAAAATTGCCTCGGCGTCATCGGTGAGCGGCGCCAATACCGCCGCCAACGCATTTGATTCCAAGACCTATCTGAACTACACGGACACGCGGTGGGTAAGCGCGGCAAGCGATCCGCAGTGGATCATGGTCGACCTGGGCGCCGCAATGGCCGTCAACAGGGTCATTTTAAAATGCGACTCGAATTATGCAAAGGCGTTCCAGATCCAGGTGTCGACCAATTCCACCACGTGGACGGACGTTTACAGCACGACCATAGGGGCGGCCTATTCCGTTACGGACGCCAGTTTTCCAACAACAACGGCGAGATACGTTCGGATGTATGGCACGCAACGGGGCACGTCAAACGGCTATTCATTGTTCGATTTCATGGTCCTTAATGATTCCGCCACAACGGCCATACAATCAACAAGAATCAAATTGCCCGCTTCTACCGACGTATATTTGAAATGCAACACCACTACCATTCATTATTTTATTCCTTATAGTACTATGGTAAAAGTCGATGTCTACGATTCTCAGGGAAAGCTGGTCGCCAATCTTGTAGAGGGGTTTCGGAATTCAGGCGGCCATGACGTGGCATTGTCCGGCAAATTCACCGGAGGCGTTTACGTTATTCGATTGACAGCAGGCAAGGAGAAGGCGGTCGCGCTACGAGTCGGGCTTTGACCAAGACAGATATCAGTTACTTCGTCTGCCTGCTCTTTGGCAGGTTTATGAAAAGAATTCGGGGATACTTTATCCGGGAGGGAAAAAAATGCGGAACTCTCATGTATGTTTTATTTCGATGTTTTTCTTGATGGTTTTTCTTTTCGGCGGCCTTGCCGAAGCCAGCTTGACTGAGCGGCTGGAGGGAAGATTTTTAAAAAGCCGGATAAAGATGCGCATCGATGAAGGTTGGAAAGTACAGTCCGGCGCGGTTACCGGGGCGGAGGCCATGGCTTTCAACGATGCCTCGTGGACAATAACTAATGTTCCGCATGATTTCGCGATCACTCTGGTCAAGCCGACGGGCACGAGCGGGAATGATCCCGCCGCGCGAGGCTGGTATCGGAAACATTTCACGCTTCCAACGGGGTTCGCCGGAAAAAAGGTCATGGTGCAGTTCGACGGCGTTTATCACGACTCGAAAATTTATTTGAACGGGACGCTTGTCGGCGGCGAGCAATACGGCTATGTAAGCTTTACATGCGATCTTACGCCGTATCTTAACGCAACGGGAGATAACGTGCTTGCCGTTATGGTCGACGACCAAACGGTACGCAATTCCCGCTGGTATTCCGGATGCGGTATTTTACGGCACGTGTGGCTCATCGCAACCGACAACGTATACGTGCGAAATTGGGGGACCGCCGTGACCACTCCCACCGCGGCAATTGCCCAATCGCAAATCAGGGTGCAAACCGATGTGGTCAATGATCTTACGACGGCCCAGACGCGCACCGTTGAAACGACCATTTACGATGAAAGCGGCGCCGCTTTACAGACGGTTTCAACGCCAGTCACCATCAACCCTAAAACGACGGACAGCACGAAAAATATCGATACCTGCGTGCAAACGTTGACCCTTACCTCTTGCAAACTCTGGTCGCCATCCACGCCGGTTCGTTACTACGCCTATACCAGGTTGTTAAACGCGACGACACCCGCCGACGATTACGTGACTCCCTTCGGCATTCGTGATTTGAAGTTTACACAAGGAACAGGCATGTACATAAACGGCATATCCACGAAAATGAAGGGCGTTTGCGTGCATGAGGCCTTCGTTCCCGCCGGAGGCGCGATACCCGACGGAATGTATGAGCGTGCAATCAGGGAATTAAAAGCATCAGGATGCACCTCCATCCGGACGTCGCACAACCCCATGAGCCCTGAATTCTATGATCTCTGCGACCAGATCGGCATGCTGGTCATGGACGAATGGTGCGACAAATGGTATCAGCAGGCGGGCGGTGCCGCAGGAATACTTTATGAGAATTGGGACCAGACCTGGCAGCACGACGTCAAGTTATTCGTTGAACGCGACAGGAACCATCCGAGCGTCGTGGTATGGAGCATGGGCAATGAAGTTTATTACGGCGGAACGATCCCCGCGTACATCACCAATACCATGGGCCTGATAGTTCCTTGGGTCCATACGTTTGATAAATCGCCGCGGCCCGTGCTGCATGCTTGCAATGTGCAGGATGCGGCAGGTTATGTGGCCCTTGCCAAGATCCAAGACAATTTCGCAGGCATCAATTACGGAGAACAAATTTACTCATCGATTCATTCGAAGGACGCCAATGTCCTGATCATGGGCACGGAAAATGATCCGTATGCGGCGCCGGGCAACAACCTTCCCACGTATTTTTCGGTACGGGACAATGCCTACGTGGTGGGCCATCATATATGGACTGGTTTGGACTATCTCGGCGAGTCGGGAGGCTTGGGGTCGGCGGGCGGTTATCTTGACAATTGCGTTTTCCGCAAATCATATTTCTATTACCAGCAATGCCAGTGGAGCGATTCTCCCATGGTGCATGTCACCATCGGCAACGGGACCGGCAATGGGCGGGCAATGCCTAATCTGTCGGAAAATTGGAACCAGACCGGACCGGTCAGCGTGGTCACGTACACGAATTGCGACAGTGTGAGCCTGTATGTCAATGCCACGAAAATCGGCACGAAAAAATCGAGCGATTTCACATCAAACATGATCATGCAATGGACCAATGTTCCCTGGTCATCCGGAACAATCAAGGCAATTGGGATGAAAGCAGGCGTTCAAGCCGCGGTCGACAGCATTACTACCGCCGGGGCGGCGGCAAAAGTCCTTCTTAAGCCCAGTAAAACGACCCTTTATGCCGACGGAGACGACGTTTCCTGCATTGAAGTCGATATAGCCGATGCAAACAATAATTTTATCATCACGGCCGCCGACCAAGTGCAGTTCACCATGACCGGCGCCGGAAGAAGCCTGGGAATTGGAAGCGGGAATTGGACAAGCAGTGAACCTTTTAAAGCGACAAGCAGGACCGTCTATAAAGGAAAAGCCCTCATCGTCATTCAATCGACCATGGATACCGGAACAATAAGCGTTACGGTAAGCTCGGGATCATTGACTTCGGCAAGCCTTACTTTAAAAACCGTGCCGCAGCAGATGGCCACGGTAGTTCGGGGCGCCCAAGCAATACACGCGCTTAAAGGACAGGCCAGTCTATTGAGCTGTACTCAAAATCCCGGCGGCAAAAATATCCGGGTACGATATGGGTTGGATGGTCCCGGCAATGTAAACCTTTCGGTCATTTCCGCTTCAGGCCGGATCGTACACTGCTTGACGAACAAATACCATTCGGCCGGAACATATTCCGTCGATTGGAATGCCATAAACAAAAACGGCGTTTATTTCTTCGTTTTGCAAATAAACAATAATAAAACCGTCAGAAAAGCCTTCCTGGTGCAATAATGTTTAACCCACAAGGTGGATTTAGGTTCTGTACGGGTAATTTCTACGCTAAACGCCTGCCTACCGAAGCGATAGCGCAGGCAGGCGTATATTATTCACCAACAAAACTTAAACCGGGCGCCGAGCAAAGCCTTTGTGCAAGGCGCCCGGTTTAAACTGCTTTCAAGAAAGTAATTAACGAGCTTCGGCCTGCCTGCATCCTCAATACATAATTTATTTCCCTTTATTTTCTCCCCCCAAAAAAAGAAACAAACGATCAGTATTGCCATTGTATAATTGGAAACTAAATATTTATTATTATTAATTATTTAATATTATATTATATTTTATAACTAATTGATATTAAGTTAGTTATAAATATTTTTACTAACATTTAATGTAATCTATTGTTTCCGCTATTTTAATTTTTCCATGCGGCAAATCTTTTTTTTGGTTATATTACGATACAGGATTAAATCTGACCTTTAACATTGTGCTTCAAAAAAATGACTGCAAAAAGCTCAAAACAAATCCTCGAAATGATTTTTGAATATGACGATTATCGCATATTTTTGAAGGATTTTTTTAATGCGAAAAAACGGGAAAAACCGTCTTTTTCCCAAAGATATTTTGCAAAGAAAGTCGGGTTCAACGCACACAACTTTTGCACCCTGGTCATACAGGGCAAAAGGAATTTATCGATCGATTCCATTCAGAAAATTATTTCTGGATTGGGATTAAAAGGTAAATCCGGGACCTATTTCGAGAACCTCGTTTATTTAAACCAGGCAAAGACACTTGACGAAAAAGAACACTATTTCCAGCGGGCGAAGAAGATCGGAAAAAAAACGAAGTTTTACCAGCTTCATAAGGACCAGTTTTTCTTTTATGAAAAGTGGTATTATCCGGTTGTTCGAGAGCTTGTGACGCTCGCCGAATGGAACGAAGATTATTCGGTACTGGCTAAATCAGTGCGCCCGCCGATTTCTCCCTCGGAAGCTAAAGAAGCGGTCGAGCTTCTGCTCAATACCGGCATGGTAGAAAAAGATAAAAACGACATCTATGCCTTAAGCAATGAGTTCGTCACTTCGGAACAAGTACCGGAGTTCATCAAAAAAAAGGCGCGCCGCGATGTTTTGCTTAAAGGAATAGAGACCATCGATACCATCATGCCTTCGGAAAAATACGCGGCATACTCGACAATAACCATGAGTAAAGGTCTTTACCAGGAAGTGCGGGAACTGTTGGACGACACCCGCGAAAAGATCCTGTCGCTTGTTGCGGAAGACAAAACTCCCGATGAAGTATATGAAGTTGTTTTGCAGGTTTTTCCCGTTTCGAAAATAATGGGAAGGAAAGGTTTTCCAAGGAGCGGGAACTCATGAACCTTAGAAATTTGTCAATTTTGTCGGTCTGCGCGGCAATCCTCTTTGCGCAATGCACAAAGACGCCGATAGCCGGCGGCTCCGACAACCCGGATTTCAAGGTAGCGGGCGTGATTATGGATGCTACCGGCGAACCGGCGCCGAATACGGAAGTTTTGTTGCTCCCTGGTTCGTACAATCCGGCACTTGACCCTGGGCCTGCGGCCATCATCGTTGATACGACCGATATGCTCGGAGAATATCGGTTTACAACAAAAAAAACAGGGGACTACAATATCCAGGCGTTTCATCTTTACAAGAGGACACGGTTATTGATCACCGGAGTATCAGTAGCAACCGATACCACCCTTGTTTCAACGGCCACCTTGACAGTCCCGGGCACAATTAAGGTCATGCTTCCGCCGGATATCGATACTGTCAACGGCTACGTTTATGTTCCGGGGACAACTTTAAAATCGTTTATTCATCGTAATACAGGGTACGCTTTCATTGACTCTGTACCAACAGGCATGATACCGGCGATCTACCTTGGTAAACATGACAGCGTACCGTACTGTTTCAGAAACAATATAACCGTTACTTCTGGTGACACGGCAATAACCGCCAACGGCGCATGGCGGTTTTCCAGATTACTGTATTTGAACACGACCCCTCCCGGCGCAAGCGTCGCCGCCAATGCTTTGAATTTCCCGGTTCTCGTCAGATTGACTAAAGATAACTTTGATTTTAACCAGGCCCAGGCGAGCGGCAACGACCTCCGTTTTACAAAATCGGACAATACTCCCCTGCCCTGCGAAATCGAACGATGGGACGCGACCAACGGCATGGCCGAGGTATGGGTCAAGATCGATACGGTCTACGGGAACGATAGTTCGCACTGTATCATTATGTACTTCGGAAATTCAATTGCCGCAAGTGGTTCCAATGGCGCGGCCGTGTTCGATACGTCAAACGGTTTCCAGGCAGTGTTGCATATGATCCTGTCCGGCAATGGAAAGGTCTTGGATGCCACGGCAAACCATTATGACGGCGCTCCCTCCGGTGCAACGGTGAATGGCTCGGCCATTGGGTCCATTGGGATTGCCTGCGATTTCTCCGGAAGTTCAGGAAACATACAATTGACAGGCACTGCGCATAGCAAGCTAAGCTTTCCCCAGTACGGAACGTATACCATTTCCGCATGGATAAAAGCGGACACCCTTTTCAGTAATGACCAGCACCTTGTCGGCAAAGGCGGTTTACAGTATTCCCTGAGGGCTAAAGGCTCTTCGAGCAGCCCGCCAGCCATGTTTTCCTTTGAAGAATATGTTGAAACGCCTTTAAAAGGACTCGACCGAAGACTTTCGCCGATAACGCTTTCCGTGTGGAAATATGTCGTGGCAGTTCGAAACGGGACCAGCGCATATCTCTATGTTGACGGTACATGCACCGACAGCACTGGCACTTTCTATGGTGATAATAATCCGGCCAATTCCCGTGATTCCAGCAGCGACGTGACCATAGGGAGCCTTATCGGCGGCGGGCTGCATTTTAACGGATCAATTGACGAAGTGAGATTTTTGTCCGTTCCGCAATCGCCGGATTGGATCAAATTGTGTTATTTGAATCAGCGCCCGGATGACAAATTGGTGATTTTCAGGTAAATAGGTCTATTTAAACAGCCCTGCGCTTGAGATAAACGCGATCGCTATCATATATAACCGTAATAGCACACTATTACAGAAAAAAGAGGTGCACAATGAAAAAACAATTCCATGTTCGAAGCAGGTCCACGCAAACATTCATTTCCATGTTTGCGGCGATATTCTCAATAAGCGCCGCGTCGTCCGCCGCTGATAAAACGTTAATCGATTATTTCCAGCCCACGCCCATCTATGACAAATTGTCAACAACCGCGTGGGGTGCGTCGGCCGTGGGACCGCGCGACATTCATAACGGCCTTGAGGATACAACAATTAAGCAGTGGTGTTATTGGGACGGTAAAATCATTAAAGGACCCGACGGTAAATATCATATGTTTGCCAGCCGCTGGGACCAAGCTAACGGCCATAGCGGTTGGGGCGGCTCGAAGGCCGTGCATGCGGTTGCCGACAAACCCACCGGTCCCTATGTCGACAAGGGTATATGTTGGCCTGATAATGAAAACGGAAAAGGGCATAATGTAACGGCGCTCGGGCTTCTTGACGGCACCTATGCCGTTCTTGTCAGCGACACCCGGCCCGGCGATTTCTTTTCATCCAAGTCTCTTGACGGACCGTGGGCCTATCAAGGTTCGGTAAAAATCGACGCGAACGGGTTCAGTGTTCCGGCGGCGAAGAACCTTAGTTTTCTCCAGCGTCCGGACGGCAGCTTCCTCATGGTTTCGAAGCACGGCATTATCATGATCAGCACCAGCGGCCTGACGGGGCCCTACAAGGTCCAGGGGAACAGCGTTTTCCCGCAAGCATACGACGGCTCCAACGAAGATCCGGTGATCTGGTTTAGCGGGGGCCAATATCATATAGTGGCCAATTGGTTTTCCGCACGCAAAGCGCTTCACCTGGCGTCGGCCGACGGTATTACGAACTGGAAGAACATGGGATTGGCGTATGATCCGACCGCGAACTTCGTGCGCTATACCGACGGTACCGTCAACCATTGGTATAACATGGAGCGACCCGGCGTTCTCATCGAAAACGGCCATGTCACGCATTTTACCTTCGCGGTCGTCGATGTTCCCAAATCACAGGAATTGGGAAACGACCAAAATGGCAGTAAGGTGATCGTCGTTCCGTTCGACGGTGTAGGCTTCGATGGCGGCACTTCAAACCTCGTAAACGGGGTCCGGCCTGTTCATACGAGTGACATTTCCTTTACTGTAAAAGGCGCGCGAAAAACCTTTTTCATTCCAGCCGACGCAATAAACGGTGAAAATCGGCTTTCCGTTGCGGTTTATAATTTAAAGGGGCGTCTGATTGCCCATGAATATAAGGGAACGGCGATTGGTAAAAACCAGGAGATCACTTATGACCTCGACCGGTCAAAGACGGGGCCGGGAGTTTATTGCGTTACTATACAATACGGTAATCGGAGTTTTTCCGGCCATGTAAATGTTCAATAGTTAACGCTCATGTGGCCCATGTAGGGGGTAACCGTGCAAAAACAATTTCATATTTTAATCAGTCCGATGCGAACGTCCATTTTCATTCTTACGTGGATGTTTTTTCCCGCCGCATCGTCCGCCGCCGATAAAACGCTCATCGATTATTTCCAGCCAACGCCCATCTATGATAAATTGTCAACGACCGCATGGGGCGCGGCCGCTGTCGGCCCTCGCGATATCCATAACGGTCTTGAAGACACCACTATAAAACAATGGTGCTACTGGGACGGGAAAATAATCAAAGGCCAGGACGGCAAATACCATATGTTCGCCAGCCGCTGGGACCAAAGCAAGGGCCATAGCGGATGGGGCGGCTCGGTGGCCGTGCATGCAGTCAGCGACAATCCCACAGGGCCCTATGTGGACAAGGGAATGTGCTGGCCTGATAACGAAGGGGGAAAAGGGCACAATGTGACGGCAAATGAGCTTCCGGACGGGACATACTCCGTTATCGTAAGTACTACAAGGCCGGGTGATGTTTTTACTTCCAAGTCTCTTGACGGGCCGTGGACTTATCAAGGTTCCGTAAAAATCGACGCCAATGGGTTCAGCGCCCCGAAGGCGCAAAACCTGTGTTTTGTCGTTCGCCCGGACGGCAGCTATTTGATGGTATCCACGCATGGCGTGCTTATGCTCAGCACCAGCGGTATTTTGGGACCTTACAAAGTGCAAGGGCCCAGCGTTTTTCCGACGAATGTCCCGGGGTTTTCAAACGACTCCGAAGATCCGGTGATTTGGTATAGCGGGGGCCTGTATCATATAGTGGCCAACTGGTTTAGCGAACGCAAGGCGCTTCACCTGACATCGCCCGACGGCATCAATAATTGGAAAAATATGGGATTGGCTTACGACCCGACCGCGAACTTCGTGCGCTATACGGACGGGACCGTCAACCATTGGAATAAAATGGAACGTCCCGGCGTGCTCATTGAAAATGGCCATGTCACCCATTTTACCTTGGCGGTCATCGACGTTGATAAATCACAGGAATTGGGAAACGATACGCACGGCAGCAAGGTCATTGTCGTCCCGTTCGACGGGGCCGCCTTCGACGGCGTCACTCCAAACCGTGCAAGCGGAGCCGGGCCCGCCCTTGCGCGGGACATATCGCTTTCTGTAAAGGTCCGGGGCCCCGCGGCTCGGAGGACCGTTTTTATTCCGGCTGAAGCCCTCATCGGCAACGCGCGAATCTCCGTGGCGCTCTATGATTTGAAGGGTCGATTAATTGCTCATGAATATAAGGGAACGGCGACTGGTAAAAACCAGGAGATCAATTATGACCTCGACCGGTCAAAGACGGGGCCGGGAGTTTATTGCGTTACTATACAATATGGTAATCGGAGTTTTTCCGGCCATGTAAATATTCAATAACTAACGCTCATTTGGTCCACGTAGGGGGGTAACAATGCAAAAACAATTTCATATTTTAATCAGTCCAAAGCAAACGTCAATTTTCATGTTTGCGGTACTGTTCCTTATTTCCGGCGCTTCGGCTGCCGCCGTAAAAACATTAATAGATTATTTTCAGCCCACGCCCATTTATGATAAGTTGTCGTCGACCGCGTGGGGCGCGGCCGCCGTCGGGCCTCGCGACATACATAACGGCCTCGAAGACACGACCATGAAGCAATGGCAGTATTGGGACGGTAAAATCATCAAAGGGCCGGACGGTAAATACCATATGTTCGCCAGCCGCTGGGACCAAAGCAAGGGCATGAGCGGTTGGGGAAAATCGGTAGCCGTGCATGCGGTGAGCGACAATCCGACCGGGCCCTATGTTGACAAGGGAATTTGTTATCCCGATAACCAAGGCGGAAAAGGCCACAATGTAACGGCCACCGTTCTACCCGACGGACGCTATGCCATAATCGTGAGCGACACAAGGCCTGCCGAGGTTTTTATTTCCAGTTCTCTCGACGGACCATGGGCATATCAAGGTCCGATCGCTATCGATCCGAACGGCTACGATTCTTCGGGAACCAGGATGAACCTGTGCCTCTGCATTCGTCCGGACGGCGGTTTCCTCATGGCAACGCGGTTCGGCATCATGATGCTCAGCACCAGCGGAATAATGGGGCCTTACAAAGTCCAGGGGCCTCGCGTTTATCAGAATGTTACCGGTTTGAACAATAGCGCGCGTGAAGACCCGTGTTTGTGGTATAGCGGGGGCCAGTACCATTTGGTTGTCAATTGGTACAATGACCGCAAGGCGTATCACTTTACATCACCTGATGGCGTCACGAACTGGAAAAATATGGGCCTGGCCTATGATCCTACCGCAAACTTCGTGCGCTATGCCGACGGGACCGTCAATCATTGGTATAAAATGGAACGCTTCAATGTATTTATCGAGAACGGTCATGTCACTGATTTTACGCTCGCGGTCATTGACGTTGATAAATCCTTGGATTTGGGAAATGACAACCACGGAACAAAAGTCATTGTCATTCCATTTGACGGCGCTGGCTTCGACGGTGGCACTCCAAACCTTTCCCAGAAGGCGCTGCCCTCCGAAACGCGGGCCATATCGATTGTTGCAAAAGGATCTGGAATGTCGGCAAAGAGGACCTTCATTGTTCCGGCTGACGCTGAAAGCGTCCCGACACTCGCGGCTATTTTGTATGATTTGAAGGGCCGCCTGGTTACCTGTATGTATAAAGGACCGGTTCTCGGAGCAGACCACAAGTTCTTCATGGACCTCGATCAATCAAGGATGGCGCCGGGAGTGTATTGTGTAAAGTTATTATATGGAAAAAATATTTATTCCGGACGCTTAAATATTCAATAAAATGCGATCTGATTTTACCGCACCCATTGCCTCATCCCTACCTTAAAAACGTTTTAGTGGGGCAAAAAATCCTTGAAAAGTTACTGCTCAGGCATCTTCATCTGTCATCCCGGTGAAAACCGGGATCAAGATATATGGCCAACGCTGGATTCCGGCCTTCGCCGGAATGACGAGTATTATAAACATATATGTACCTGAGTAGTAGCCTTGAAAACTTCTTAAATTATTAATATTATACTTTTTTTTAAAACATGCGAACCAAGTAACTGCTTTAATTTAATTAAGTTATAAGCAACATATATTATTTTTATTAATTTATTTATATTTTTTTTAAAACATTCATCTTTTTTTTATTATATTATCCCCTATCCGATTTTCATGTTCATCATTCAAAAAAAACCTACGGTAATTTTCATGAAAATTTCGCCATTTCATTATACGGATTATCGCAAATTCCTTTGCGACTTTTTTAAGGAAAATGCGATATCCTACCATGATATTTGCGCGCAAACCGGTATTAAATCCCGGGGCCACCTCTCACTCATCCTCAATGAAAAGGTCAACATTTCCGAAGGTCAGGCCCGGAAATTCGCACAATGCTGCAACCTGAAAAAACGGGAAACGGATTTCTTTTTCACCATGGTACGTTTCAATCAGGAGAAAAAAGCGGAACGTAAAATCAAATTGTTCGAAGAGCTGATTTCCTTCAGGGAATCTTCAATGTATCGTGTGAAGCCCCATTTGTACAAATATTATGACAAGTGGCACCACTCCGTTCTTCGCGCGCTGCTGGAATTCATCGACGTCAAAGACGACGTTAAAATAATCGCCAAAATGGTTATACCCGCCATCAGGCCCGACCAGGCCAGGAATTCGCTCAAACTGCTCGCCGACCTGGGGCTTATTGAACGCGATACAAACGGTTTTTGGCGGCCGACCCAAAAAAGCATCGACACCGGATCGACCGAAGCGTCGGTCATGATCAACAACTTCGTTCTTTCCATGCTCGACCGGGCGCGGGAGGCGATGGACCGCTTCCCGCGTGCCCGGCGCGTTTACTCATGCGTCACCCTGGGCGTCAATAAGGAAGGGTACGACGAAATTCTCTCCGAGTTGCGCGAGTTCAGAAGAAAGAGCGCCGAGATCGCCCGGAAGCACCCGGCGGACCATGTGGTCCAGGTCAATTTCCAGATGTTTCCCGTGTCAAAAAACACAGGGCCAAGAGGCGGTTCCGATGAATAAAAAAACGAATCGTTTCCGCTCGCTCATCGCGCTTTGCCGTGCAAACTCTTTGTCAATCGCCCTCGTATCAGCCGTGTTTTTATCCTGTGGTCCGCGCGCCAGCCTTACGGGAACATCCTCCGGCGTTGAAACGAAAATCGCCCGAGGTATCATGGTAGACGATCAAGGAATCGGCTCGGCTTATACCGAGGTTATGCTTGTTCCGTCCGACTATAACCCCGGTACCGAGAAACCATTACCAAACAATTTTATAGAAATAACCGATACTAACGGGCGTTATTCTTTTCATAACATCGACACCGGCGCGTATAATGTTCTTGCAACGAAAGACCTTAACGGAACCATGGCTTTACAATATACCGTGCATTTGAACGCCGACAGCGTGGACATCTTTACCGATACCCTGCGGAAACCGGGCGCGATTGACATCACGCTTCCCAACGGAGCCCAGGCGGTTCAGGGTTATGTTTATATCCCTGGCACGCCGATTATTTCTTTTTTCAATGGAAACAAAGATTCCCTGGTTTTAGCAATGGTGCCGGCGGGGACCATTCTATCGGTTTGCTATTCCGAACTGAGCAGCAAGGTAACAAAAGTAATCAGGTATGATGTTCCCGTACACTCCGGAGACACGACAGCTATTGCCAACCCTGACTGGACCCATTCCAAGCGGCTCTATCTGAACACCACGCCGTCCGGGGCCAACGTGCCGGGTAATGTCTTTGGTTTTCCGGTTTTAATACGCTTTACGAGAGATAATTTTAATTTTTCGGAGGCGCAAACCAACGGCGGCGACCTTCGGTTTACAAAAGCAGACAATACTCCCCTGTCCTTCGAAATCGAACGATGGGACCCTGTTGCCGGGCTTGCCGAGGTTTGGATCAAGGTCGATACGATATACGGCAATGACGACTCGCACGGCATTGTGATGTATTGGGGTACTTCGACGGGCTCACTACATGGCTCAGGGACCTTGGCGGCCACGTCATCGAATGGCGCGGCGGTGTTCGATACGTCAATCGGTTTCCAGGGCGTTTGGCACATGAACGGTCCGGACGCCGCTCAGGTCAAAGACGCAACGTCCAATGGTTTCAACGGTGTACCCTATAATATGCCGGCCGGGTCCGTTGTCAACGGGGCCATCGGGACCGGCAGGTTATTTCGAGGCGATTCATGCTACATCACCATGCCGGGGACTGCCGCAAGCAAACTCAATTTCCCCGAAAGCGGCGTTTATTCGCTTTCGGCGTGGGTGTATGCCGACACCCTTGATTCCCTGTATCAAACCATTATTTCCAAGGGCGACGAGCAGTACAACCTCGAAATACTCGACAGCGCATGGGAATTCGCCGAATACGAAAACAAGGCTGGTTGGGCAATGTCGCAGTCACCAACGTCAATAATGCCTCATCAATGGGTGCATATTACAGGCGTACGGAACCAGACCGGGCAATACCTTTTTGTCAATGGTCAATGCGTCGACAGCGTAATCACCATGCTTGGCAACGGCTTCAGCCGCGGCGCCGGATACGACCTGATGATCGGCAAGACAAACGGGGTTCTGATGCCGGGCTTCCCGTATTATTTCCATGGAATTATTGACGAAATCAGGATCAGCAACCGCGCGTTGGGCCCCGACTGGATTAAATTATGCTATATGAACCAGAAACAACCAGATGCGTTAATAGTATGGTGAAAAGAAACTGTTCACCTCACCCATCGATCCCCTCTCCCGGTTCGAGAGGGGAAGGCGCAAAGAGACAGGGGTGAGCAGGTCAAAAGAACGATTAATTCGATCATCCTAAAAAGGAGGCATGTATTTCTTCTCAATCAACTTTTAATCTTTTATCAACAGCATGCCATTGGAAGCTGTTTTCCATTATGCTGAGCTTTGCTGTGCAAGCTGCGGATTCCCCGGACACATTGGTTCAAAATACCGGTCCCAAACTTTCGGGGTTTACCGCGATTGAATGCGGTCAGATTCAAAAATCGCGATACGCGGCGGGCGGCGTGCTCGAAGAATACAATCGCACGTGGGTAGGGCACGCGTATCTCAATCTTTCCGTTTCCCACTCGATCAACGAACATTTAAGCGTCATCGGTTCAATGGAATCGAGAATATGGTATAATTCGGTTTACTACAATCCCGATCATACCGACGGATATCCGGTCCAGAACGTCGATATTTATTTTCCAAATGCGGCGGGAATTATATCCTTCGGCGGGCATGGAAAACCCTCTTTTGACTTTACCATAGGCCGGTTCGAATATAAATGCGACGATCAAGCGCAGGACCTCGGCGAGTATCTTTTTCGTTCGGGCGACTATCCGGGATATATCATCACCAATTTCGATTTGGCCATAGCGAGGCTTTGCGGACTGAAGGCCTCCTTGAAATTCGGTGATTTTCTGCAGGAAGACCTTTTATTGACCACGATGCATGACGTCCCGCCATTTTACGATTTTTCAATCACGTCAATGACAAGGTTTTCCGCGGGCAAGGTTTTCAGCTGCGGAGCAGGCATCTCATTTGATAATTGGATCACGACGATAATCCCGGAAAATTCGGTGACGCATGATTATGCCTCAAACGGGTTCCTCAAAAGTCCCGGAGATACCGGATATTATCCGACCGCGGGAATAAAATTGGTCGGACAAATCATGGTCGACCCGAAACGATTTTTCGAATATCCTTCCTTTCTAGGCGAGAAAGACCTGCGATTATACGCGGAAACGGCGGTCCTCGGTTTACAGGATTATCCCTCAAGCGATAAATTCGATTCAACCAATAGATCAAATACTTTTGGATATGACGATATTGTAAAAAGAATTCCCATCATGGTGGGGATTGACCTGCCCACGCACCAATTCCTTTCTTATTGCATTATTCCGGCGTTGTTGGCTTATGGATTGGAGCCGGTCGGAAATCATAAGCTGGCGCAGGCAGTCGGCTTCGGGCTGCCCGGCATTGCGCTGGGTATCGGTTCCTGGGCAATGGATAAATTTCTTAATACCGATACCCGGCTCGATCTCATCGCTCTTGAGACCGAATGGTACGGCTGTCCTTACCAAGACAATTATTCGGAATTGATGTCCAATGAACTTCCGGTGCCCCTTCCCCGATCGGTCTATCCCGGATTTACCGATTCGAGCGGCAACGTCGTTGATGACAATTGGAAATGGTCGCTCTACATGAAAAAGAGATTTTATAAGAACGGAGAGATCGTCATGCAGGTCGCGCGCGACCATTTAAGGACCGATATGCAATTGGCGAAATATGCCGATTTTGGGGCAACGCTTGTCCGCAAAAATGCCTGGTACTGGATGGCTAAAATGAAATTTTACTTCTAACTTAAAAAAGGGGAATTCCTATGGTCACTTTTCCAACGGTAACGTCCAGACGGAAGTTCATGGCCGCGTTCCTGTCGTTTATGTGTTTATCTGCGGCGGCGACCCCGGCGCATGCGGTATCCAAAGCGAAATACCGCGTTTCGACAAGCAGCAGCCTGTGGGCCAGCGAAACAAACGCGCCAATAACAAGCGGCGCGACGGGAACGGGCACTATCGCTATCGATACGACGACAAAATACCAAACCATCGACGCGTTCGGCGGCTGTTTTAATGAAATCGGCGCAAAAGCACTCAAGGCCGTGGACACAAGTTTGTCGAATCGGGTGATGAGAGAATTGTTCGACACCGTGAGCGGCTGCAAATTCAATATTTGCCGCATGCCGATCGGCGCAAGCGATTTCACGATTCAAACCGCGACGCTCAATAGATGGTATTCGCTCGATGAAACCAATAACGACACGAACATGAGCACTATCAGCATCGCGCGCGACAAAATTTACCTTATTCCTTTTATCAAGTCGGCGATGGTCTACAGGCCCGATTTGAAAATGTGGGCAAGCCCATGGTCACCGCCTAAATGGATGAAAGTGAACAACGACGTCCCCGCCGCCAACTTCATCCAGACGCCGACAATTCTCAAAGCGTATGCGCTTTATTTGGACAAAGCGGTCAAGCTTTTCCAGGCCGAGGGAATAAATTTATATGCTCTTTCCGTACAAAACGAGCCGTATACGAATAATTCTTACCCGTGTTGTTTATGGAACTCCGCGCAAATCCGCGATTTTATCAAGCTCTACGTCGGGCCACGGTTTGCTTCCGATCAAGTAAATTGTCAAATCTGGTCGCCCACGATGAACAACGGCTCGCTGAGTGAATTTACTCCCTGGCTCAGCGATCAGGGAAGCGCCCAATATGTAAAGGCTGTTTGTTTTCAATGGGAAGGAGAAAACGCCATAGCCGGCGTTCATGCCGCGTATCCTTCCATGACGTTATACGAGACGGAACTCAAATGCGGTGGCGGAACGAACGACTGGAGCTATGCCGAGGGCACGTGCTTTCAACAGATGCTTTGGTATTTCGATAATTACGCGAACGGCTTCATGCAATGGAACATGGTGCTTGACCAGAGCAATACAAGCGCATGGGGCTGGGTGCAATGCGGGATGATTACGGTTGACACCACCCAAAAGACAGTCGCTTTTCATCCCCAGCATTATTGCGCGAAACATTTCAGTTATTATATCAAGCCGGGCGCGAAGCGGATAAAAACGAGCGGGACGTTTTCAAACCAGGTCGGTTTTAAAAACCCCGACGGATCGGTGATTGTTGTCGCGAACAATGACGGAAACGGAGCGCTTACGCTTGCCGTGAGCCTGGGAACGTCGGTAATAAACGTATCGGCGCCTGCGCATTCGTTTGACACCTATGTCTTTTATGATTCTTTGACTTCCGTGGCCGCCGGACCATCAAAAAACGGACCTCAGCTGCATGCAACTTCATTATTGAAAATAGCAAAATCCGGAAACGCCATTTCCATTGTTCCACAAGGCACTACCTTTGATCTTCGCGTCGTGGGCGTTGACGGGCGCGTAAAGTCTTCCCTGTCATCCAAAACAGCCGATGCCCTGCGTCTTAGGTCAGGAGAAATGGCGCCGGGGATTTATTTCATTAAGGGAATGGTTGACGGGAAGAACTGTACGGCGACTTTGCCTATCCAGGAATAATGCATGAGAATAAGGCATTAGTATGCACATAAAAAACAAGCATTTTCCTAAATTTTGGCATATATTATTTAAAATAAAGGATAAAAATAAATTTGATGGAGAATGTTATCCGTAATAGTACACTAATACACTTAGACACTATGAAAAACACTTGCGATGCAATTAACGTTTTCAATTACTTCGATTATCGGGAGTACCTTAATGATTGTTTTAAAAAAATTAAAAGCAAAAACCCCGGATTTTCATTCAGGGCGCTTTCGAAAGACCTTTGCATTCAAAGCCATAATTTCTTACCCCGAATTCTTAAAAGAGAAAGAAACCTTACCAAAGAATTCATTCCTTTATTGACCGCCTATCTTCGCCTTGGCGGCAAGGAGATCAAATATTTCGATGTGCTTGTCGCCTTCAATGACGCAAAAAAAACTTCCGTCAAGGAAAATTGCCTTAAACGATTATTCGCGCTGCGGATCGCTCGTGAAGAACATAAAACCCAGGATGAAAAACTCCGTTTTTTTGATAAATGGTACTATCCGGTCATCAGGGACTTGGTCGCCATTTGTGATTTCCAGGATGATTATGCTCTATTGGCCCGCTCATGCGTCCCGAATATTTCCCCGGCACAGGCAAAGAATGCAGTGACGTTTTTGCTCAATAACGGGTTTATACGGCGCGAAACCAACGGCCGTTACCGGGCCGTGGAGGCCGAAATCGCAACGGCCCCCGAGGTTGATTCAACGATTACTCCGAAATATCACAGGACGACCCTTCTCCAATGCGTGGATGCAATTGACACGATAAAAAAAGAAGACCGGAATTTTTCATCTTCAACACTGCTGGTTTCAAAGGAGCTCTACGAGGATTTTAAAAAAGAAATGCACCATTTCAGAAAGCGAATAGTGTCCATGACGAAAGAATGCAAAAGTCCTGAAATGGTCTGCTATACCGGGTTCCAGCTATTGCCGCGTTCAAGACCGGTACGGTCATGTCGATAGCGGAAATTGTTTTTATGTCGGCGATGGCGTTAACGTTAACGTTTTATTCAATTTTCCGGGGAGGTTCTTGTGATCAAATATAATTTTTATGCAAAAAACCTGATACTATTTCTGGCTTTTTCAATGGTCGCTGGTATTTCATTTACGGCGAAGGCGGCTTATCAAACGATCCACAATGATTTCTTCTGGTACGACCAGGACGGGGTCGTGATTAAAACGCGAAGCGGCTGCCTGCGCAAATTCAATAATATTTACTACTGGTACGGAAGCCCGGTATCCTCCCGCTCGATGGACCAAATGTGCTATAGTTCCACCGACATGATTCATTGGACCAATAAGGGCGTCGTTCTGCGCTTGACCGTGGAAACCAACCGGATGGATGTGCTGTATAACGATTCCACGAAAAAATACGTGATGTTCCTGAAGTACAATAGCAATGCCGCCTTTTTGGGTATAGCCACGGCAACGGCCCCCGACGGACAATTTACCTTTTTAAGTCAGACGCTCGTGGGCGGGGCCAAGATCGGCGATATGTCGATGTATAAGGACGATGACGGGAAAGCATATCTGGCGTATGTGTGGGACAGTACCGGCTCCAATAGGCAGCACGGCATTTACCTCATGTCGTCGGATTACTTGACGTTAGATAAACGCATTTATTTGTGGGACATTCATAGCCGCGAGGCCCCGCACATTTTCAAGCGTAGCGGCACATACTACTACGGAGTTTCCGAAACCAACGGGATACAGCCGTCGCCCACCCGGTACTACACCGCGACCGATTTGTCCGGCCCATGGACGGCCCCGGTAATGCTCGTTACTCCCGGTTCGAGCACGACCTACGAAACACAGTGCGATTTCGTTCTTCCCTTTACGGGTACGAAAGGGACCTTCTACATGATGGGCGCGGACCGTTGGATTCCCACGGGGCCGAAGCAGGGCGACTATGTTTGGATGCCCATGGAATTCAATGCCGCCGGCAATCCGACGATGGACTATTACCAGGATTGGGATTTCGATTTAAACGCCGGAACGTGGAGACCGTTCGATTATTCAAGCAACCTTGCGCTGCATAAAACCGCAACGGCATCTTCGGTTAACGGGGCCAATGCGGCGAATAACGTAACCGATTCCACGACCTATCTTACCTATGTCAATTACCGTTGGGAAAGCGCGGCAAGCGATCCGCAGTGGATTATGGTCGACCTGGGCGCGGCAAAAGACATCAATAGGGTCATTTTAAAATGGCACACGAATTTTGCCAAAGCATTCCAAATCCAGACATCGACCAATTCCACGACATGGACGGATGTTTATAGTACAACGAAAGGATCATCGTATTCGGTGACCGACGTGACGTTTTCCAAGACTTCCGCGCGATATGTACGAATGTACGGCACGCAGCGCGGCACGACAAACGGGTATTCATTGTTCAATTTCATGGTCCTTAATGACTCTTCAGCAACGCCCACGACATTTAAACCCGAAATATCGCCTATTCCAAATAAAACTTTTCTGAAATGCCAAAACAATACTATCCGGTATTCAATTCCGCTCGGCAATTCGGTCCGCCTCGAAGCGTTTGACGCCCAGGGAAAACTGACGGCTCTAGTCGATGGATTCCAAACCTCCGGAAGCCATGAGGTTGATTTGTCGGGAAAAATTGGCAGGGGCCTTTATATATTCATGTTAACAACAGGCGGCCGGAAAATCACAACTATGCAAATTAGGCTTTGATTATGCCAAAAAATTCCTTTATTTTTAACGGGAATACATCATGAATAAATTAAGCGGCCTAACAGAAAAAAAAAGAACGCGGAAAAAAATCCTTATAGCGGTGCTTATCGCTGGTATGGTGAGTTACAATGTCATCGCTCAGGTGTATGTTAATCCTTTGTTGGGAAATATCAACGTGCATGATCCTTCCTGTATTGTCAAGGAAGGCGCCACCTATCATGTTTTTTACACCGGCAATCTCATTCCCCATAAAACCTCCCCGGACAGAATAACATGGACGGAGGCGGCGGGTTCGGCCATTTCCAGTCCCGGATGGTTCAAAACATACGTGCCCAATAACAACGGCACGGATGTCTGGGCGCCCGATATCTCCTTTCGAAGCGGAAAGTACTGGCTCTATTACGCGGTCTCATCATTCGGCAGCAATACCTCCGCCATCGGGCTTGCCACGAGCGCCACGCTCAGTCCCGCGCAATGGACGGACCAGGGAATGGTAATCAGGTCCGTAAGCGGCAATAACTATAATTGCATCGATCCGAACGTTTTTCGCGATTCCGATGGGTCACTATGGCTTGTTTTCGGATCGTTTTGGAGCGGCATCAAGCTCGTGCAGCTTGACTCCCTTACCGGCAAACCGGCGTCGAGCTCTCCGGCAATAACCTCGCTCGCCGCGCGCGCGGGAGGAAGCACCGCGATCGAGGCGCCGTTTATCTTCAAGCGGGGAACGTATTACTATTTGTTCGTTTCATGGGACGTTTGTTGCCAGGGCGTCAACAGTACCTATAACATCCGTTTCGGCCGCTCCACTGCGGTGAAAGGCCCCTATTCCGATCAGAGTGGAACGGCCATGACCGCGGGCGGAGGAACGCTGTTGTGGTCCGGCGATACCCGTTGGAAAGGACCGGGCGGCCAGAGCCTTTTCACCGACCATGATACCGTGTTCCTTGATTGTCATTCATACGACGCGAACGCCAACGGGCAATCAAAACTGATTATCAGGCCCTTGTACTGGACGAGCAACGGGTGGCCGACGCTGACGCCGACAAGCGCAGCGGCGCTGCGCGATGGTGTCGCCGTTGAACAAAATAAAGGTTTGAACGCGTCATATGAAATAACGGGAAACCGTTTTATCGTTCCGGATGAAATCGGAAAAGCGTATAAGAAGTGCGAGGTATATACCACCCAAGGGAGGCTGCTGTTCCGTGTTCCGACGCGCGCAAGTATTGACTTAAAAGAATTTCGCGGAAATATTCGGGGAGTATATTTGTTACGTTTCAGTAATGCCGATTAGGTTCTGTATGGGTTAGGAGTGCGGTCCGCTGGGTCCACGACACGCAAAAAATTTCCATCGCAAAACATAAAAATTAGCTATATTATTGATTGTCGTAGCCAGAGTGTTTATGGCATTTGAAGCGTTAACGTTAACGTTTTATTCAAATAATCGAGGAAAGGATTCCATCCATGATTCGACCTGTAAAACAGACATTGATGATTGCCTGCTGTTTCTTTTCTTTCTATCCGGGGAATCTTCGCGCGGCCATAACCGACAGTATTTCCCTAACGCCCCCTATGGGTTGGAACAGCTATGACTGCTATTGCTATACGGTAAACGAGGCCCAGGTGAAAGCAAACACGGATTACATGGCCGACAGTCTTAAAAAATTCGGCTGGCAATACATCGTCATCGACTACGTATGGTCGGCGCCGATAGTGCCGGAGATAAAATGGTCCCCAAGTCAGGACGCCAATTTTCAAAATCCGCATTTAAATATGGACCAATACGGTCGGCAATTGCCCGATACGACGAGGTTTCCTTCCGCAAAAGGCGGAAACGGATTCAAGCCCATCGCCGATTATATTCATGGGAAAGGGCTGAAATTCGGCATCCATATCATGCGGGGAATCCTCCGGCAGGCCTGGGCGGCGAATACTCCTATCCTCGGCTCCACCGCCAAAGCCAAAGACGTGGCGAATACTTCCAGCATATGCTCCTGGCTCAACCACATGTATGGACTTGACATGACCAAGGCCGGCGCACAGGCCTACCTCAATTCAATTTTAAATCTTTACGCATCCTGGAATGTCGATTTTATCAAGGTCGACGATTTAAGCAGGCCGTATTACGCCGATGAAATCGTTGGGTATCGGACCGCGATAAACCAATGCGGACGGCCCATGGTCTTCAGCACATCGCCAGGAAAAACTCCCCTCACCGAAAGCAGTCATGTTTCGCAGTATGCGAACCAATGGCGGCTTTTAGAGGATTTTTGGGATTCATGGGCCGCTCTCGACACGGCTTTTAACATTTGCGCAAGCTGGACGACTACATTTCAGGGCGTTCCCAGCCACTGGCCCGACCCTGATATGCTTCCTTTGGGAGCTTTAAATAAATATGGGCCAACCGGCGACAGCCCCAGGAACACGAATTTTACGCATGACGAGCAATACTCCTTGATGTCGCTCTGGAGCATTTTCCGCGCCCCGCTTATCTTCGGCGGCAATTTACCGGAAAACGACCCTTTCACAAATTCGCTTCTCATGAACAGCGAGGTCATCAAGGTCGACCAAACCGGCGTAAACGCCCGGGTCATTACAAATGGCAATCTGCCGGTATGGGCATCCGACTCGCCGGATTCGGGCAATGTGAAGTATATCGCCCTGTTTAACCGCACGGAAACCGGGCCAACCACGGTATCGGTGGATTTGAACGCCCTCGGCATGAAAAACTCCACTGTCAGAAACTTGTGGACCAAAACCAACGTCGGCGCTTTTTCCATGACCTTCTCATCGCCGATCAATAAGCACGGGGCGGGCTTGTTTAAACTCACGACGGGAGCGACCACGGTTCAGTCGAAAAGTCCGGGCGCGGCCCATGTTCAAAGCCGCGCGTTCGCAAGCAAAACGTTCGTCGCTACGGGCAACATGTTTTTAGTCCCCGCTGAATACAGGGAACTTTCACTCATCGCGGATATTTACAAAAGCAACGGCAGGTTCGAACGATCGAGCGGAATTAAAAACGGCGCCGTGCATTTGCAAATTTCAAGCGTTTATTTCGTGAAATTAAAAATTGCCCAATAACCATACCGCTTATCAAGATTGTCCTTTCGGGTATAAAGTCCCGGAGCCGTTAATCCGGCTGGATGCCGGGAGTTGATGATCTATAAAAACAAGACTACTTCCCTGAAGCGGTATTGACTTCCTCGGCCCCGCCAATCCACCCGCTTCCGATTTGAGCTTCCCAGGAAAGAACGGCGTTTCCGATCATCGAAAATTTAAAGGTTGAGAGATTTTTAGTAATTATTGAAGAATCATTATAAAGCAGGCCTTTTACTTTCGTAACAGGCAATCTTTTTCTCTCATATCTCATGGTTATCACGCCGCCATATCGTATCGTATGTAAATTTGTAGGTGCTTACCGCAGAGGTTGAGTCGGGAATTAAAAAGGCCTTGATTTGTGAAAGGCGTCTGGACTCGAACATTTCCATGAAGCCATCCGGCTCATTCTGAAATGTATAAGGGTCATATGCTTCGTTTCCTTTGCTCTCAAGTGTAAACTCAACACGTTTTCCTTCGGGAGTTACAATCTTAAATGGATAGGAAGCCTTTGTATACCATGTCGGTGAAGTCCAACTTCCAACTTTTACGTATTCCGTGTCCTGCTGGTAATAGTATTTGACCGCGTTCCCGCTTAAATCCGCAATCTCCGATAAATCCCATTGATATGGGTATTGTGTCGGCGTTCCGGCTGAACCCATGCCCACATAATTTCCCCAAGCAAATGTCCAGCGGGTAGAATTACGATTATCCGTAAAACCAAGATTCCCGTATTTTGCTTTTTGACCGTCCGTTGTTGTCATAATCCAACCCGTAAACACACTGTCACTACCTGCTTGCGGTTCGATCTTCGTGTACGGGTCGTCTTTGATGTAATATTTCCCGTTCTTCTTGAGGATTTTACTGCTGAACCCCGCGGGAGAAATCCAGATAAAATCATCATCATCATGCGTTTTCGTGCCTTTATGATTACAAACGATGGAGCCGTAATTAAGGTTCCACCCAAGGCCCACCCAACTCGTCGGTGCAACGTCGTTACGGGAACGGACGTTCAAATAAATATTGCTCGAATATGACAAGGCAACGTTGATATTCATTCCGCCACGGCCGGAAACGGATGTCACAGGATATGAATATGCCGCATCACCCGAGTACATATTCACGCCACCCGACGGGGACATTAGCAGATTAAAGGGATTCACGGACTCTGAGGAAGTCTGAAAGGAATGCGCCGCTGTGATAAGAAATGCCAGCAATAATCCTACAAATAATGATTTCATTTTAACCTACTTTTTTGTAAATGCAATGTTGTTCAGTTATTCCCAATCATCCCTAAAATATCAAATTAGTTTTTCGGTTTATCAAATTACGCAAATACTGAACGAACAGGCCTTGCCTGCTCTTTTTATTCTCATCAATATTTTCCAAGAAATACTGGTTATAACATTGATACCTGAACCTCAAAATAAAATTTTCTTTTTCATCATTCGCGCCCTCAAAGTATAGATTACTAAGAAATTGAGGCCTCAAATTATCTATCATATCCTCGAAGGCAAGGCGTTCGTTTTCTTCTAAAGAAACAACTTTAAATGACAGTATCTTTTCCTTTTTTAGTTTCCAAATCGATATATCGGTGTTTTTAGTTGAAATCTTTATCTCGATCACAAAATCATTCGTGTTCTTGTCAGAACCCAATGACTCCAATTTGTATATACGTATGTCATAATTTTGCATTGTTTCCATTGGTTCCATGCCAACAGTTTTTTCCATGTTTATAGCTTGCATAAAAATACCAAGATCAATGCCAAACGGTTCATTTTTGCATTCATCGTGACCGCAAGATAATGCGAAGCAAAGGAACGAAACAACCAGACTTTTCATTTCTTTTCTCATTTCATTAGCCAATAGTAATTGTCATACAATGAAGGCCCTGGAACCCCGTATGAAGAATACCCGTAAAGGTTTCCATGCGAATAAAGTCCGAAACTTATATGCAAATGATAAGCTTCAGTAAGCTTTCTAACTTCGGAATAATCTTTCAGAGAGGGCGGTCCACCACCGGGATGATAGTGTTCCATGTAAATCCAATTTTTTGCAGGAATATGAGTATGATGAGCCTCCCCTTGATAAAATTCATATCTAACTTGAGATTTACCACTCCACCAATGTGATCCAGGCCTTGCACCCATACCGTATTCTAAGTTCGGATCTCTATTAGGAAATTCTTTGACAAAGATATCGTTTGCATCTTTTTGAAACTGTGTCCTTTGCCCTTCCCCAATATATTCACCATCCTCGTTACCAAGGTCGTCACTCCCTTCAGAAAATTCAGAACTTGTACTACCATTGTTCAATGGTCCATAATTGCCCCATGCCCACTCCGCTGTATACATCAATTCTCCTGCAGCCGCACCTATCAAGCCCCCATATAAAACAGATTTTCCAAGCCCATTAAAATATTCTTCGCCATTTCCCCATTCTTGGGTCAATATTCCATGTATTGCCCAATCTCCAGTGTAACCAATCGCACCTCCTGCTACACCTCCTGCTGCTCCACCGACTGCGGCACCAGCACCTCCTCCGATTACGCTGCCGACATAACTTCCAGCTACTCCACCTATGCTCGCCGACATTGAGCCGACGACAGAACCTAGTATGCCAGCTTCCCATGATTTTGGATTGTTCCAGTGCCATTGCAGAGGATTATAGTTATGCTCGTAGCCCGCAACCGCAAAGTACGCCCCAACTACTGCACCAATAGCCTCCTCTATCCACTCACCATCCGGATCAATGGTGCTAATCGGGTTTGACGAATACGCATATGGATTATGTAATTGCCCCTTTGGATCCGTGCTCGTCCACATCCCCACTTCGGGATCATAGTACCTCGCGCCGAAATAATCCAACTGCAATCCAGTTGTCGCTCCTGCAATAAATCCCGAAGTATCGTATTCCTTTCCTGTGAACTTTTCCTTTGTATTTTGCTTGTCGGCAGTCGGTAAATCATCTTTAATTATTTTCCCGTATGAATCGTAAATAATACTTTCAAGGGTTGTAGGCGAAGAATTTTCGTCAATCACCGCCCGTGTCGATCCAAGATGATCTTTAAGGTAGAACCTCCTCTTTTCCCCTGCTATAGGATCATACTCCAATCTTCCATCGCCAAATTCACTTTACGCATGCCGTATTTCATAAGCTTTTTTTTCGATACCTGACCAACAATCAGATTCACGGCAAAATATAAATATTCTTAAGTATAATAGTCAAAGTATAATCGATGATTGGAACTTTGACCGGTGAAACCGTCGGGGTCCAACATCAGCTCTCGCGACTATAACGCTTGATGCGGGACCTTGCCGAAAATATTTATAGTGATGTATATTCACAAGGAAGAAACTCATGGAAAATGACGGGCAGATAATTGAATGGCGAATTCATCATCAACAAATTCAACAGGCTTACGTGCAGTCGTAGCAATTCCTTCGGTTTTTGATTTTTATTTTACCCCTCATAGATTTTCATGCCTCGGCGCTAAAATACTGTATAATTTATTATCGAGCAATGGCATAAAACCATCGCTCCATGTTTTTCCTTTAGACCATTCAAAGAGCAAAGTTATTGATTTACCGCAAGAAATATCATATTTAAATGACCATATTATTCGGAATGAAACAGGAAAATTGTCCTATTTCACAAAATATCAACGATTTGGCCCTTCCGCTGAAGAATGCGCTCAATTAATTATCAAAGAATCTCCGGATATTTGCTTCATCAGTTCTTTTGCATTTTCATATAGTTATGAAGCATTGTCCCTGGCAAAACATCTGAAAAAAATTAAACCAGACTTAACAATAATTCTGGGTGGAGCAGGTCCAAGCGCATATCCCCTTTATTTTATTAAAGATACGAACATTGATTTTGTATTGGTTGGTGAAGCTGAAGTTTCGATCAAACTTTTTCTCGATGCATTTGTTTATAAAACAACCGGATACGGAGATGTTCCAAATCTATATTGGAAAAATGAAGGAATCATCCGGTTTAATACTCCTAAGGTATTTTCTGATTCAAATCAAATCGATATATTTATTTCAAAGACTTACGAAACAAAGAAGTCAATTTCTTTTTCAACGTCTTTAACTCGCGGATGCAATAAAACCTGCAGGTTCTGTTCAAACTTTCTTACTCACGGAAACACCTTTAGAACTATTCCGCTTGAAAAGGTAAATAGCGCAATTAAATCATTTTCATCGATTGAAAATGCGGAAAAAAAGAAAATTTTCATTAATTTTGAAGACGACAACCTATTACTTGATATGGAATATTTTCTGAACGTGCTGAAATCCTTTAAAAAATCCTATCCGGAAATATTGTTCCTGGCTGAAAATGGATTGGATTATTCGCTGCTCAAACCAGACGTGGTTAAGGAACTAGTTGATTTAGGTCTGGATAAATTTAATCTTTCACTCGCATCAATTGATCCTGCAATCCTTGAAATGGAAAAACGGCCCATGTTTCTTGAACATTATAAGAAAATCGTTGCAACAATAGCAGCCAGAAATATTCCTTGTATTACCTATTTCATCTGCGGATTCAAAAACGATACTAAAAAAAGCATAGCCCGGATGCTGGCTTTTCTTGCCAATCAACCCGTGACCATCGGTATATCGCTTTTTTATCCGGTCCCGGGTATTCATGGGTTCGAAAACATGGAGATTTTCGATAAACTCCCCCCTTTTTGCTGCAATGGCGCTTCTGCATACCCTTGGAACCAATCACTATCGACTTCAACACTTATAACGGCCTTTAGATTAAGCAGATTTGTTAATCTGCAAAAGCAAAAAATAAAATCTGAAATCGAAACCAAAATATTGAAAATGATCCAAGAAAACCGAAAATTGTATACTTTTGAAAAAGTACATAAAAATATTGAAATTATTCCGGTTAAAAACAGCGATCAGGAGCTTGTTGAAGAGTTTTTTAACGCCTGAGACTACCAGACAATAGAATTCGCCCGGTAAATTCTTTTTCTTCCCCTTTGTTATTTCTTTCCAGCGTACATTGCCATCAATTGTCCTCGAAGTATTTTAATTGGTGCTATGGAGTTCGCTTACAATACGGCATTGCCCATTTACCAAAATCGCCAAGAGATCATTAAAGCGGTCCAAGGCCATCAGGTCATAATAGTTGCCGGAGAAACAGGCTGCGGCAAAACCACTCATGTTCCTTTGATGTGTCTTGAGGCTCTGGGAACAAATGCCGGAAAAATTGTCTGCACGCAGCCCCGCCGGATTGCCGCCATTTCCCTCGCTCGTTTTGTCTCTTCCCTTGTTCCGGATGCTCCTGAAACTATCGGATACAAAGTCCGCTTCCGCGACACGATCAAGCCCGATACCCGGATTTCTTTCGTCACCGACGGAATTGTGTTGGCTGAAACCACCTCCGACCCATTACTTAGACACTACGATTGTATAATCATCGATGAAGCACATGAACGGTCCATTAATATCGATTTCCTGCTTGGATATATGCGCTGGCTTCTGCCTAAACGGCCCGAATTAAAGCTCATTATTTCATCCGCAACCCTTGACATCCGTCTTTTTTCGACCCGTTTCAATAGTGCCCCCATCATCACGATTATCGGACGTCTTTTCCCCGTGGAAATCCGTTATGAACCCGTCATCGCGCTTTGGCAAGGCAGCGCAATGCGTTCGTATGTCGACGGCGTGGTCCGCGCCGTTGAAAGCATCGTGACCGCTGAAGAACCCGGAGACATCCTTGCTTTTCTGCCGACTGTTGACGATATAAAAGAATGCCTGAACATTCTCGTTGCAAAATACAAAAAGCGCGAGATGAACGTTTTACCGCTTTTCGGCCGCATGACGCCTGAAGAGCAGGAAAAAATATTCGTGCCCGCGCGAGGATGCCGGATCGTCCTTGCTACCAATATCGCCGAAACGTCAATTACCGTGCCCAACATCCGGTATGTGGTCGATACCGGGCTGTCGCGCTACGTGGGGTTCGACAGCCGGGCCGGAATCAACCGGATGCCCGTGTCCGCCATTTCCCAGGCTTCGGCAAACCAGCGCGCGGGCAGGTGCGGCCGTGTGCGAAACGGCGTATGCATCAGGCTCTATTCTCAGCCGGATTTTGACTCACGCCCCAAATTTACGGTCCCGGAAATCCGGCGCGTCAACTGCGCGGGAGTTCTTCTGCGTATGGCAAACCTCGGCATCAAGGGTCCGCGGAATTTCCCTTTTTTGCAACCGCCCTCCCCTGCCGCCATCGACGCGGGTTTCCGGCAGCTACGATTTCTGGGAGCTTTCGACGTAAAAGGAAACCTTACGAAACTAGGACGCGCCATGGCAAGTCTCCCGCTCGACCCGGCTGTTGGCCGCATGCTTTTGTATGCCCATGAACATGGAGCGTTTTCGGAGGTGGCGATTATTGCCGCGGCGCTTTCCATCGATACGCTTTGGACACAGCAGCCACGGTCGAACACGGCGGCCGTGCGAGAACTTTCTCCGCGCGGTTTTGCATCGGATTTCATGACCTTTGTTTCCCTTTGGCAAAGCCTCCCCCGACGGCGGCCTGATGGCCGGATTTCCCGGAAATTACTCAATGATTTTTGCCAAGACGCCGGACTCTCATTGCAACATGTCAAGGAGTGGATAAACATCCACCGGCAATTGACAAAAATTTGCGCGCGGCTTGGTCCGGCCAAAACTATGCGGAGCGGCTCGTATGAACAAATACACAAGGCGCTTTTGTCAGCCTTTGCGCTCACCTGCGCCAGGCGCGAACCGAACGGGCTCTACCGAACCGGTCAAACCCATGACATCATGATATGGCCAGGATCAAAGCTCCGAAAGGACAGCTACCCGTGGGTGTTATTTCACGATATCGTTGAAACAAAACGCCCCTTCGGCAGGAACGCGGCGATCATAAAATCCCATTGGATCGAGGAGCTTTTCAAGTCTTCCTGCCGGACGTTTTATGAAAATCCACATTATGACCCGGAGACCGGCACGGTACAATGTTTCAGGTCCGTAACTTTTAACGGGTTGTTCATTGTCGAAAACCAGCTCGCGGATTATGGTAAGGTTTTTCCAAAAGAAGCTCAGGACATTTTCATCGAAGAAGCTTTGGTCAAGGAACGCACTTTTGGCGAATACATGTTTCTTCAAAACAACCGGGGGGTACGTGATTCTATCGACCTTGCCGGGCGAAAATTGAGAAATAATTCTTTGTACCTCGGAGACAAGGCGCTTTCGGAATTTTATCAAGAAAGGCTTCCCGGAATCGTCTGTGACCGACAGCTCCGCGGGACCATTAACCTAAAAGGCGACCGATTTTTATTCGTTCCGGAGGAAAGGCTTTGTAGGGGTCCGTACCCTGAAGAACTGGCAAAATACCCTGATACGACGGTTATAGCGGGTTCCAAGGTATCAATTACCTATTGTCACGCGGAAGGCGACGAGCGGGACGGGGCCACGATCTTCGTTCCGCTTGGCCTTTTCCGGACCGTACCATTTACTTATTGGGAATGGCTGTTGCCAGTATTTTGGCGGCCGCGAATACGGCTTATCTTCGCCTGTTACGAAATTAAGGACATTTCGGATGACGAATGCGACAGGATCGTCAGCCTGATCGAACCGGGCAAGGGCGGATTCATCAATCAGATGGTCGAATGCGTTGAAAAAGCGCTTACAACAATACGCCAGGAAAATCCCCGAGCGACCATACGTATTCCCGACCATTTATGGGTGCGGATAAGCGTCGTTGGTAATTCCGGTACTGTCCTGGATTCATTCAGGCCGCCGGCCATTCCGGCTTCACTTCCCATCCCTGGTGCTGGTCTTAGACCCGATATTTTCTCAACATGGTGCACGGAGTGGGAAAAAGATTCTATTGACAAATTTGACTTCCCAGTTTTTAAGGAAGTCTGGGTTAGACCTCCAGGACAACCAGTCCCATTCTGGGGCCTGACGGCATTATCGACCAAGAACGACATTATTTCCACGCGCGTGTTCTTGTCCGCCCCAGCGGCAATCGCTTCCAATCGCCAAGGCGTTAAGGCGTTCATCTACCGTGCTTTGGCCGAAAAAATCGCCTGGGCATGGCATGATTTCTCCTCCGGATTCCGGCTTCCCCACGAAATGCATGAATTAATTGACAAAAAGGGCTTCCTCGATCTTATCGAGCCGATTTTCAATGAATTCGTGTTTGATTTCAGTTACGATATGCCGTACAATTCCGAAACGTTCGACCTGGCCGTGCACGCAAGTTCCGAGCGAATCGCCGAAGGTCTGCAAAAGGCACCTGGCTTGGTTTCCACTATCCTGCTGGAGTTCAATAAATGTGAGCGACTCCTCGATAGATTCTATGCCTCACCCAGCAAGCCGGCATTATCCGCGTCCCGGCAGGAAGGACTGGAAAAGGACCTTGAACAATATCGGCATCTGCTTTACAAGCCTTGTCCACCGTTGAAAAGAATTTTTAATTTACCGCGCTATGTTCGGGCATTCGGATTTCGCATCTACCATGCATGCGACAAGCCCTTGCGTTATGATTCGAATTCAGCGGTCATTTATGATTTAAAAGCCTCGCTTGCTTCAATGCGCAGGCTGCCGGAAGCCGTTTATCCGCGCGCGGCGAAATTGCTTGACGATTTCGAACTTATGATTGAGGAATACTGCATCATGCTTTTTACCAACGGACAGGTCCCCTTGGCTTTTCCTGTTTCGGAACAACGGGTTGAACGCGCCCGCCAACAGGCCATGCAGACCTTGGAAATTGACCGTTTTCCCACATGAGGGTTTTATTATATTATTTGGTATACAACCCTTGTTTAACAGAAAGAAAATATTTCCTATGAGCGTCACGGACATAATCGGCAATACGCACATGACGGATATACATCGGATATGGGATTCCACAACGACCGGCGTGAGGATACTCGCGAAGCTTGAAGGCGCGAATCCGGGCGGTTCCATCAAGGACCGGCCAGCGTACTACATGCTTAAAACGGCCATTGAAGCGGGTGAATTGACAAAGGATAAAATAATCCTCGAACCAACGTCGGGCAATACCGGCATCGGCATGGCAATGATCGCGGCCGCCATGGGGTATCGGATCAAGCTCACCATGCCCGCGTGCGTCAGCGAGGAGCGGCGGGCCGTGCTCATGGCCCTCGGAGCGGAAATCGAACTCACGCCAGGATGCGAAAAAACCGACGGCGCGATCAGGCGGGCGCATGCGATCATGGAGCAATCCGGCGATTGCTACTACATGCCCAACCAGTTTGCCAATCCTTCGAACTGGAAAGCGCATTACGAAACCACCGCCCCGGAAATCCTTCGCGACACTTCGGGCAAAGTTGACGCTGTCGTTGCCGGAATGGGCACTACCGGAACGCTCATGGGCTGTTCGCGGTATTTCCGGGATCATCATCCCGCAACAAAAGTCGTTGGCATTGAGCCTGAACTCAACCACCGGATCCAGGGACTGAAAAACATGAATGAATCCATCGTGCCAGAAATTTACGATCCGGCATTTTTAGACAATAAAATAACCTGCTCCGACGACAATGCTTTCAACACAACACGCGAGCTTGCGCTCATGGAAGGCCTGTTCTGCGGAATTTCCAGCGGAGCGGCATTATGGGGAGCTAAACAGATTGCCAAAGATTTTTCGCGCGGCTCCACGATTGTGGTGATTTTGCCTGACCGAGGCGACCGCTATCTTTCGACCGAAGTTTTCCGTTCGGTTTGCGCGCTGTGTCCGCCGTAAATAATACCAACGAATAACAATTTTTCAGCTCCTAACAACAAGTATTTTTAGGGCCATGTCACTGATCAGCATTCACTCCATAAGCATGGCGTTTGGCGGCCTTCCTGTCCTTGACAATATTTCCCTCGACATCCAGAAAGGGCAACGCATCTGTCTTTTAGGCCGCAATGGCGTTGGTAAATCGACCCTTTTAAAAATCATCGCCAAAGACCTTGCGCCGGATTCCGGAACGATTGTATGTGCTCCGGGAGTTCGGGTTGCATACCTTCCCCAGGAAATGCTCATTGGCATGTCGGGAAGCGTTTACGAAATCGTGGCGTCCGGCGCCGGAACTCTCGGTGAAAAACTCGCGTTCCTTCACAAGCTTACGGTGCAGGGTGCGGACGCCACTTTAACAACGGACCTTCACCACTATGTAAACGCTCATGATGGGTGGCAAATTCAACCGATTATCGAGCGCGTTATTGATCAAATGCGATTAAACGCCGACGCTGATTTTTCCATGCTTTCCGGCGGCATGCGGCGCAGGGCGCTTCTTGCCCGCGCGCTCGTGCGGGAACCGGACGTGCTTCTCCTCGATGAACCCACCAACCATTTGGACATCGAATCGATTTCCTGGATAGAATCATTCCTTCTTAACTCCCGGCTGACGGTCCTTTTCATCACGCATGACCGGAGGCTCCTTAAACGCCTTGCCACCCGCATCATCGAGCTCGACCGCGGCCGTCTGGTCGATTGGTCGTGCGATTATGAAACTTTTCTTGGACGCAAGCAGGCCGTTTTAGACGCCGAGGAAAAAGAATGGGCGCGTTTCGACAAGAAACTCGCGCAGGAAGAAGTCTGGATCCGTCGCGGCATCAAGGCACGCAGGACCCGTAACGAAGGCAGGGTGCGCGCTTTAATGGCCATGCGCAACCAGCGCCGCAAAAGGCGGATGCGAAGCGGTACGGTGTCCATGGCCGTCGCCGAAGGAAATCGTTCGGGCGACCGGGTTTTTGAGGCCCGCGAGGTCTCGTTTTCCTACAACGCCGCGCCACTTATCAACAATCTTACTACCACCATTATACGCGGCGACCGCATCGGGATCATCGGTCCCAACGGCTGCGGCAAGACCACGCTTTTAAACCTCATCCTCGCCAAAATAAAACCCCTTCGGGGCGTTATAACGTTCGGCACGGGTCTTACGCCGCTGTATTTCGACCAGCTTCGTGAAGCGCTTGATCCTGACAAAACGGTGTGGGAAAACGTTCTCCCCCTTGGCGGGGACACGGTGTTCGTAAACGGCCTGCCCAAACACGTTATTTCCTACCTTCAGGATTTTCTCTTTACTTCGGACAGGGCCAATTGTCCTGTCAGGCAACTTTCCGGCGGCGAACGCAACCGTCTCATGCTTGCCAAGATGTTCACCCAAACCGCCAATGTGCTGGTGTTCGACGAGCCGACCAACGACCTCGACATCGAGACGCTTGAATTGCTCGAAGAGATCCTTATCGACTATAAAGGTACGGTTCTTATCGTCAGCCACGACCGCGAGTTCCTCAATAACGTGGTGACCGCATCGCTTGTTTTCGAGGGCAATGGGGAATTTAAGGAATATATAGGAGGATACGATGATTGGCAACATCAGGTGGAGCAGAACGCTCCTCCACCGGCCGAAAAAGGCCAAAGGCCCATAAAATCGTCGTTACGTTCCCCTGCCGGGCCGAAGAAATTGTCATTCAAGGAAAAACGGGAACTCGAAGCCCTTCCCAAACGCATAGAGCAGTTGGAAAAGGAGCATGAAAAAATCAACATGCAAATGGCAGACCCGGCGTTTTATCAACAAGCTGGATTTGTCACGGAAACAAAAAAACGCATCGAAGCAATTCAAAGCGAACTTACCGGACACTATAAGCGGTGGGAAGAACTGGAAGATTTTTCCTTGACTCTTGCGCCTTGATCGAAGACAAAGGAAACCGGGATACGCGCTTGCTCACACATGGTTGCTTTTCCTCAACATGTCCCCTACCCTGAGCCGGGAACCGCACTCCGCCAATACGACGCGGTGCGTTATAGCGCGGTCAATGGGGTTTCCGTTAATGTCGGTCAAAGCGTTCAGCCGCAATTCAAAAGGCGTCTCGCCTTTTCTGACCGGCAATACATTAAAGGCGTCCATTATTGTAAAGGGGTTCTTTACGTCGATTACCGCTTCCCCATTGGTTAAAACCCCCTTGACGCTTCCGGTGATCCGCAAACCGGACAATGTTTGGGAAAAATGCACATCCTGAAGGTCGCGGTCGCTTCCATAAAACCCCGTCGTATAGGTCCGGTGGTCGAGGCGATCAAGTTCTTCCGTCCATTGGGGCCTGACGGAATATTTCGAAGGGTTTTCAAGGAAAAAGTCCAACGCTTCCCTATAAACCTTTACCACAGAAGCAACATAGTGAGGGCTTTTATTCCGGCCTTCAATTTTTAACGCCGAAACACCGGTTTCAATGATGTTCGGCAAAAGTGACAGGGTATTCAGGTCTTTTGAATTAAGCAGATATGCCTCGCCGCCAGGCCCCGGCACACCGGGAAATTCCTCTATTGTCAGTCCTTCGGCGTCGCTGGTTTCATCGTTTTCAACCGGAACGATCCGGTATTTGAGCCTGCAGGGCTGCGGACAGTCTCCCCGGTTTGCGTGTCCATGCCTGCCCCCAAGATATGCACCAAGCAGACAGCGTCCTGAAATCGAAACGCACATTGCCCCGTGTACGAACAGTTCGGTTTCAACGGTAACTTTTTTATTGAACGCCGCGACCTCTTCAAGCGTCATTTCCCGCGGAAGAACTATCCTGGTAATTCCCTGGCCCTGCCAGAACCTGGCCGATAGGTAATTACATGTTCCCGTCTGGGTGCTTAAGTGGAGAGGCACGCTGTTGAGATACTGCCTGCACAAGGAAATCACTCCGGGGTCGCTCACGATAAGAGCGTCGGGCAATGAGTCACATGCCGACAGCGCTTGGATAATTTTTTCTATCTGGTCAAGAACCCCGTCGCCCGGCATGATGTTCAGCGCCGCATAGATTCTCCGGCCGTTTTTCTTTACATAAGTTATGGCATTTTCAAGTTCTTCAACGGAAAAATTCCCGGAACGGGCGCGCAAATTGAATCGGCCTATGCCCACGTAAACGGCGTCGGCGCCATGATCGCATGCGGCCCGGAGACATTCGAAAGTCCCGGCGGGGGCCAATAATTCCGGGGGCTTCATTATTGGGTTATTGCCGGCGCCGGAGCGGGTTGCGGCTCCTTGGTTTTTTTATCGGCGCCTTTTTCCGGCTGTTTATTGTCAATGTCTTCGGAAGGTTTGGTTTTCGGCGGGTGAAGCACGTTTTGCAGGGCCTGTTCATATACTTCTTTGGGTTGCAGCCCCTGCAAATAATTCACGACCGTTTTATTGGCGACGATAAACACGGCAGGAATGGCCGAAACCCTGAAATACGCGGAAATATTCCTCTGCACATCAACGTTTATTTTTTCAAATGAAACTTTCCCGGCATATTTCTTTTTCAGCTCTTCAATGATCGGGCCCAGCATCCGGCACGGCCCGCACCACGTGGCCCAGAAATCCATAAGGACCGGTATGGGCGACTTGACGACCCTGTCCGCTATGATCTGCGAAGAATCGAAGGGCATTTCCATGGGCGGGGGTCCGTCAAATCCCGGCGGCGGCGACTGATTGAGCCAGGGTTGACCAAAAACCACCGTAAAAAAAACTATAACCAGTAAAATACTTTTTTTCATGAGATTTGTGGTCCTGCCTGTCAGCTATCTTTAAAGTGATTTGGTACAGAGTATCTAAACTTAGCGGTTTAAAAAAAATAATTCTTTTTCTTCACCAAAATCAGGGGAATCTTGTTTTCTCAGGTTAATCATAGTTAAAAATGTTGCAGATACACCAGTTTTAATTCACGGTCCCACCCTAAGGGAGTGTTGCCGTTATTGACCTTGTTTTGCAGAATGTCTTTGACGTCGAACTCCATATACAGCGACGTCGTAAACGACCACCGCACCCCGGCGTTTAGAAAACCATCAAGCGGGTTCGCGTACTTCGTGGAGTCCTTTCCCGGGTCCCTTTGGTTCAAAGCAAGGTTATATTCCACCGCAATCGCCAGTTCTTCGTTGATTCCCATGTCAACACCCGCATACCCGTTCGGCCATTTTATTTTTTCGTATTCTTCAAGCGAATAATCGATCCCGCCATGCAAACCAAGCTGGACTTTTGTAAAGAGCAGATAATTTTTACTTGCGACCAGGAAAAAACCCTGGGACTTGAACACGTAGCCGTTGTACTCTCCGTCAATGCCTCCGAACCCCTGGTGATCGTAGCCGAACGCCAGCGCAGGCGCAAAGTACGACTCTTCCACGATCCGGTATTTTATGAGCGCGCCAATGTGCGGATTAAACACGGGTGATTTGCGCCCGATGATCCCGTCGCCTCCGTAGCTCAGCCCGATGTTCAGCCTGTTGGTGATTCCCGCGGTTATCCCCAGCATCATGCCGCAACCGGGAGTGGCGATATCGCCGTTGGGATAAATCCGGCATTCGGATTGATACGACGCCCGCGGGAGGATCCCGGCGGTATTACAATCGATGATCCGCTGCGGCTGGAGCATTTCCCCGGCGCCGCACAGATACGTGAAAACCAGCAGCGCCAGCGATACTCCGGCAATCCTATTTATTTCCATGCTTCTCTTTCAGGATCCTCTGCTGGTTGAAACGCTGGATAGTCTCCTTTTTTCTGTTGTGCTCTTCATAAGTCAAAGAAAAGTCGTGCGCGCCCGAACCATCCCATTTGGCGACAAAATACAGTTCCCTGGATTCAACCGGCAATAGCGCGGCCTTGAGCGACGCCAGGCCGGGCGAACAGATAGGCCCCGGAGGCAACCCAGCAAAGATCCTGGTATTATAAGGGGACCGGTTTTTCAGTTCCGAAACCAGCAAGGGACCGGAAAATTTTTTAAAAATATACCGCACTGTCGGGTCCGCGCCAAGCGGCATACCTTTATTCAACCGGTTATGAAAAACGGCGGATATTCTCGGCCTTTCCGATTCGACAACGGCCTCTTTTTCTATAATGGACGCGAGGACCACGGTCTGGCTCTTGCTTAAATGCGACTGCCCGCTTAGCGGTTGGCCGAGGGTCTTGAATGATTCGTCAAAATGGGCGACCATTCTCCTGATAATGTCTGCCGGGGTCACATCCTCGGAAAAATGATACGTATCCGGAAACAGGTAACCCTCCAGCGTAGACGCATCAACATCAAGCTCCCTGATAAAACCGGTATCAGAACACAACGAATCGAATTCAGCGGTATCGACCTTCAGCGCGTTATGGAATAGCAGGGCGTTCTGTTCCATCGTTAGCCCCTCCGGAATGGTGACTGCAACTTCTATGGGTTGCGCGTGCAGGAGCTTTCGAGCGGCGGAAACGGCGCCTTCGTTTTCATAAAAAATAAAGTGCCCCGCTTGAAAATGTTTTTCCATGCCACGGAATTTCATCCATGCAATGAGCACGGGCGCCCAGGTAATGACCTTGCGTTTTTCAAGCGCCGACGCAATCGACCTGAGCGATGCTCCGTGGTTGACCCGTATATCAACCGGCGCGCCCGTTGCGCGGACCGGAAACAACACGTAGTAACCGGCCCCTGCACACAGGAGCAGCACGAGAATGATCGTGATCATTATTTTTTTTACGGTCTGCATAAAGCGTAGTACCCACAATATACCATAAAGAAGATACCCTGCAAATGCCAAAAGATAAATGATCCCCGTAAACCATGTCCGGGAAATGCTTTGAACCAGCTTTTTTATCATAATCCGCTTCAGCAGGCGTTAGAAACTGCCTGTAGGCAGGTTAAGGTGCGCATTTATAAACAAAACTCGTTTGATTTACATTATGCCTCGGATTCATCACGTATAAAAGCCAATCGATAAAACTGGGCCTGATTTCCTGTTCGAACATGAGGGTCCCGCAAAACCCGTTCATTTTCTTTATCCGCGCACCAATGTTTTTTCCATCGAGGAAAACGACGTAATTCGGTAAAGTTCCGGAGGAGTCAATTTCCCTTTTTAAATTTTCAACGGTTTTAGACGGCTGCGCATAAAAAACCGGGACGCTTTTTCCCAGATAAAACAGCGGGGCCGGTGGCGGCGCATCATCGCGGGATTCGATAATGATCCCCTGTACGTCGGTTTTATGGCTCAGATACGACAAGGTCTCAACACGCGCCTTCTTGGAATAGGTAATGGAACAGATACAAAGCAGCAGAATGTTAAAAATCCAGAACCAACCCCATAGGCCTTTGACCAGCCCGGGTCTTTTGCACCAATAGCCTGACTTCAAAACGAATTCCTGCCAACCAATTACCGACAGCATGAGTACAAAGGGAATAACGGGCAGAATAAACCGTTCTTGTTTATTGGGGAATATTGAATGCAGTATGAGAAATGCCACGGTAGGCCAGAATATATACGGCAGTTTCTTCCAGGTTCTCAGGAACCCAAAAAGCAGTAGAAGGCTAACCGGAGGAATAAACACGGCAATGAGCAAACCGATATATTGGTACCATGGGCCGGTCGTAAAGGCATAAGGATTTTCGGTATTATAAAGTAAATACCCAATAAATGACGCAAAAGGACGGCCATATCCAATCCAATCCGACATCCCCTGAATTGAAAAGCTTGAAAGCAAAAAACCGCATGAATAATAAAGTACCGGCTTCCATTCTTTTTTAATAAGAAGGAGCAATCCTATGATTCCGGCCATTGACAGGGTCTGAAATCTGAGGGCAAAGGCCAAACCAAAACAAATCCCGCTAAAAAAAATAGCCCCGCCCTTGATTTTGGGATTTTTATAAATTAAATATACACCAATGATCATTGGCGGAATACAGACGAATTCGATCAAATTTCTTACGGCCATAAACGGAAAAAGCCAGAAAATAGCCAGGAGCAGGCCAACGATGTTTGCGGTCTTTTTATCGGTAATGCATAATGCCGTTTTATACCCGAAATACACGGTAATAAGCGAATATGCCGCATGAAAAAAACGCACGATATACATTTTTATTTGCGGATCGTATACCTGAAGCTTTTCCAGCGCGCCGAATAAAAGATAATGCAGCCCAGGATAAACCAAACTTCTGATCGGGTGATTGGTTAAAAACCACTCGCGAGATCCGTAAAGCCATCCTTGAGCTACTTCAATGACGCAGAAATGATCGTCGTGCATTCCGTAGCCTTTTGCGAATATGATCGCCAGGGCCCTGAATGCAATCGCACAACCCATGATAACGGGAAAGGGATGTTTTTCCCAGGAATTTTTAAGGATGTCAAAAATATTTTTCATTGAGGTTGCCCACACGGTGGATAAGAGACTGTAAGTCTGAATATCTACGCGGTTTGCGTAGATATTCAAATATAATAAATTAAGGCGCGAAAGATGCTGAACATATTTTTACCGCAGGGATTATTTTAGTAGTATACTATAATCAGGGAAAGAAGATCGGGCAATCGCTTCAAGGTTATTTTGAAGAGGAAAGTCCGGGCACCGCAGGACAGGATACCTTGCGATGAGCAAGGGCGCCTCTTTATCGGGGTGACGGAAAGTGCCACAGAGAATATTCCGCTCTGCCTTTTATTCTCAAAGAACGAAAGACGGGGTGAGTGGTGAAAAGGCGGGGTAAGAGCCCACCGCACTTTTGGTAACAAAAGTGGCTGGAAAACCCTTTCCGGTGCAAGACCGTGTAGGAAGGAGTTTTTCCCCGGCACATCGGGGAAAAAGGAAACTGTCCGTTTCCAATTCCTTCGGGTAGGTCGCTCAATGCCTGCCGGCATTTATGTTAGCAGGCCAGATAAATGATTGCCTAAAACAGAACCCGGCTTACGGATCTTCTTTCCTTTTTTTTTCTTCACCTGTGGGTATGCGTTTGAAATTATTCTTTTCCTCATTAACCTTCAAGGTCCTGTGGATTGTCGTATTGGTGAATGTCCTGTCCATTTTTGGCGATACAACCATTGTCCCCGCTGCTCTTCCAAGGATTGTTGAACTGTCGTTCAACGGCAACAGAACCACCCAGGCAAGCACCTTACGCATGTATCTGGCCAATCTGGGAATAGGAATCGGCGTGACCTACGATTCAGTCAGGATCGCCGAGGCAAAACGAAAATTACTATTGACGAATTTATTCTATAAAGTCGATTTCGTCCCTCTTGTCAAAGAAGACGGCGTTCACCTGTATTTGATGCTTCAGGAACTGGGATTGTTTTATTACACTCCCTCCGGCAATCTGGAATATTTTGTATCAACCGATGAAAAGGACTCTTGGTATAAACTCAGTCTGGGATTGACAAAACTAAATTTTTGCGGTAGGATGGAAACATTCAGCGTCGGATTGTCGGGCTGGAGGGACAGGTCTTTGGTGTTATCATGGAGTAAACCGCTCCTTCCATCGACTTATTATCTGGGCCTGGGCGCCGTCGTCCGTTTTTTTCCGGAATTTAATTATCCCCGCGAAAGGCTCGTATACGCCGCGGGAGTGTCCGCGGGCAAGGACATTACCCTGCATTCCAAGGCGTTTTTAAGGCTATGTCCAACCTATTCGAAAATAGACACGCTAGACGCCCCACGAAGCCATATCAAAGACATCAAGGAGGCCGATGCCTCAATCGGATGGACAACCGACTATAGAAATAATAATTTTGATCCAATCAAGGGATGGTATTTCTGGAATGAACTGATGTCAAACGGTCTCTATTCTGACGACGGCTTTAAGTTTGGCCAATACAGCGCCGAATTCCGGTTCTACTTCCCGGGGTTCTTCCATGGGAACCGTATTGCAAGTCGATTACAGGGGTGTTTCAGGACAAATGACGCGGGCCCCTACCGGCGCCTTTACACCGGTGGTGAAGGATCAGTGCGGGGTTTCCCGAACTATTATCTGGGAATGAACGGCGAAATGAATAACAGCCTTGTTTTGTCAACCGAATACCGGTTTCCGATTTTAACGGTACCGGAAATAAGCTTATTGTCGCTGTTTTCTAACCTGTTTCCCGAGATCAAAGGCCTGTACTATCAAATCGACGGCGCGCTCATCGCCGACGCCGGACACGTATGGGACCATTTTACGCTGCCACTGCACGTTCGGCAAAATGGCGCGGGAATTGGGGTAGGTATTAAAATACTGGCCCCAACCATGAGACGGAGCATATGTTTCGATGTTGTCAGTCCAATAACAAAAGATCTGGTATCGGGAAAAACAACCATCTACCTTCCCGAATACCGCTTGTATCTTGATGCTTACTATTAAAATTATCTGAAGGTGATCTTCACTACATTGGTCAGCTCGGCGCTGAAATCCCCGCGGTTTGATCTGCCCAGGATCGTTGCGTTTACCGACACAAACGTCACCGGTTTGTTGTCATGCGTTTTGTCCCGCGGGGCCATGCGGGTCCCGTCTTTAAGGGACACGTCCGCCGCATAACACAACTCACCGTTGATCGTACGCGGCTCGTCGGGAAACAAAGTTATGGATTCAAAGGATTCGAGCGAGATATTGTGGACCGCGCCGCCGGTGATCACGGTGATCGTTCCGGGACCGGAAACATGCATGCCCGTGACCTGCGTTTGGGTAGCGCTCTGGTCTATGATAGTCCCAACGACGTTGCATCCGGCAATGCTTGCGATTGCCAGAAACGCCGCTGATTTCAGGGAGATTTTAACAAACTTCATGAAACGGCGTCCTGATGGTCCTTGATAAAATCGCTCTCGCTGTCGAACGTTTTTATCAGACGGTTAATGCCCACCATTTCAAGCACGCTTCTGACCTGACTGTCTTGTGCGATAATGTAAACTGAGCCGTTATTTTCCTGCACGTCGCACAGGCAATGGATAAAAATGCTTATACCCGCACTGTCAAGATATGTCGTCCGTTCAAGATTGAAAACAAAGTGGTGATGTCCCGCCTTAATGGCGTTAAAAATATCCGCATCCAGTTTTTTCGTGTTTGATTCGGTGTCGATATTGCCGATGATGTGGATCATCTTGAACGTCCCTTTGTCTTCAATTTCATATCTCATTGGCCGGTCCTTTCGGTTTTAGTCTATGGGTTTATTATCCACTTATGCATATTCCAAGTCAACAATCTATTTCACGGTCGAAAATAAGGTGAATATTGCCCAAACTGTCTTCAATAAACGATTCATTCAACCGCCATCCTTCCCGAATCATTCCGGCAGTGATTGAATCAACCTCATCAAACACTGTTTTTGCATCGCGTTTCAGCCCGACCTTTATGGTCCGTTCCGCATTTTCCCTCATGGCGAAGCCTACCAGTTGTTTTCGTTATTGGCCGGTAAATACCCCGGTAATTTACTGAAGGCCTCGTAGAGGCTTCCCTTAATAAAACGCGTATCGGTCGTTCCAATGCTCTTGTCGATACCAATCACTTCAACGCGCCAAACGGTTTCACCGGAGGCAACGTCCCAGAGTTCAACGTCCACGTGCAGGTTCCTCCGGGAATTTCCATCAAAACTTCTGATTGTGGCGGCATACTTAATTCCTACAAACATCATGTATGCGGCGTCCATGGCTTTCCAGATGGAGTCGCTTGTTTGCGCCTTCACCACTTCGCCTTTGTAGAGAGATTGATAAAAGTGATACAGCGAAAGCGAGTCGTGCGCGGACAGATATTTCTTTTCGAAATCGTAGGACGTTGAATAATGCAGGTCATTTCGGACTTTTTGCAGGATTTCAATTTGCCGCCGCGGGGAAAAATAAGAACCGGTATCATGCCCCGTCCTGGTGAGTACCGGTAAAACCAATACGGTCTGTCCCGTCAAAGAGGCCCCGTTAAAATGTTGCTCGCAATAAGCAATTTTTACCGTATACTGCGCGGGACCGGTTTGCCGTGAGACATACGGGGTGCAAACAAGCAACAGCTCCAGCGCCGGAAAAAATAAGACAAACCTGAGCGGAAACATATACTGTATTGTAAAATTTTTGCGCGGGGAATACAACTGAATTCGGTCTATACTGCCTTCTCAAGCCGTGCTCCGAACATCCCGTCCAATTTATGGTCGTATGGCGTAATGCGCACGTAGCCATCCCTGTCGATAAAAGTCGCGGGGACCGCCGCCGGAGCCGTGCTCAAGGAAAATTCGGGGTGCTTTTGCAAAAATGCCCGGACGCGCATTTCATTTTCTTCCGGTTCGAGCGAACAGGTGCTGTAAACAAGGACCCCTCCGGGAGCGGTCAAAGCGGCGCACGACTCCAGAAGTTTTTCCTGAACCTGGGCCAGCTTGTGGATGTCGTCCAGGTTTTTTACCCAGCGCGCCTCCGGGTGCCGGTGTAACACGCCGCTGCCCGTGCATGGCGCATCCAGGAGGACCTTGCGGAATTGCCGCGAAAACGGCAAAAGTCCCCCGTCGCAGAGGAGTAGATTGACATTAGGCAGTCTCATGCGGTTGACGGTATCGCGGACGAGCATTATCCGGCCCCATTTTAATTCGCAGGAGTAAATTTTTCCGGTCTCTCCCGCAAGTTCCGAAGCCAGCGCGCTTTTCCCGCCCGGAGCGCTGCAAACGTCGAGCAATGCTTCGCCCTTTTGCACGTCCAGCAAAGCCGTCATCCAGCCCGACGATGGGGCCTGTACGGTGCAATGGCCTTCTTTGAGCAGGTCTATCCCTTCGACATGGACCTGCCTGGACAAGCGATAATACAAATTGGAATACCCGCCGGCCGGCGACAGGATGTCCCGGGATTCTGTCTCAAATTGCGGTCGCGACATGCCGCGGATTTTTCTCCTTAAATAAATCTCAGGCCGTTCGTTGTTGAACGCGAGCAACAGCTTTGTTCGGGAAAGCCCAAGACGTTTGAGCCACCGGTCGACCATCCATTGCGGATGCGAAAATTCGATGGAAAGCCGCTTGACAAGGTCTTTTTTGGGGTCGGGCAATTCAACGCGCTTCTTGTCCTTGATGAATGAGCGCAAAACCCCGTTTACTGTCCCGGACAGCGCGTTCGAGCGCGCGTCTTTACGGGCGCAATCCACGGTTTCGTTGACCGCTGCATGGTCGGGGACTTTGTCCATGTACATGATCTGATACAACCCGATTTCCAGAATGCGTTTCAAATGCTTATTGTCCATGAGCGAGCGGTCGTTGAGGTATTGTTCGATGACATAATCGATGGTCAAGCGATGCCTGACGATACCGTACACGATCTCGAAAATGAACCGACGGTCCCTGTGGTCGACTCCGGACGCCTGTAATTCCTCGTCGACAAGATTTTCCATGGCCCAGGGGCGCTTGTCATAGTGTTCAAGAATGTGCAAAATTATTGTCCGGGTGTTCATTGCATTTTTTTTCTATTGGAAAAGCATTCCCGGTGTAATTTTCCTGCCGAGCATAAAAGCCTTTGCGCTCATGTTTTTTTTACCTTCCGGTTTGACGTCAACTATCCTGAGCCTGCTGTTTAAGCATTGCACATCAAAACCATCCCCGGAAACGGAACAAATGGCGCCCGGAACATCGCTGCCCGAAACATCCAGAGGCAATGCCCATTCGATATTCAATCGGCTGCCGTCTAAAAAAGCATAAGCTCCGGGAAAGGGTTTGAAAGCGCGGACCATGTTAAAAAGCTCCTCGGCGGGCCGGTCCCAGTTTATTTTCCCTTCGGCTTTCGTAAGTTTCGGGGCGCCCGAAGCTTGTGAAGTATCTTGTTCGCTGAGTACGGCGCCTTTTTCGAGGATGGAAAGGGCCTCAATCAGATTTTCCGCGCCAAGCCGGGCCAATCGGTCGTAGAGCCGCGGCGTGGTTTCTTCCCCTCCAATAAATACCGATCGCCGAAGAATGACATTTCCCGTATCAATTCCTTCATCAATACGGAAAATCGTTATACCGGTCTCCTTTTCTCCAGCGGCAATCGCGCGCTGGATCGGGGCTGGGCCTCTAAATTTAGGCAATAAAGACGCGTGGATATTCACCGTACCTAACCGGGGAAGCTTAAATACGGCTTCGGGAAGAATTCTAAATGCAACTACAACAAAAACATCGGCTTCAAGCTTTTTAAGAGTATAAATAAACTCCTCCGATTTTAATACTTCCGGTAATAAAATCGGCCACTCGATGTTTTTTTTTTGGGCATAATGCACGATAGGTGAATCATCATGCATGAGGCCCCGGCCTTTTTGTCGTGAAGGGGTGCTGACAATGCCGACAATTTTATGTTCACTGCCGGATAATTTTTCAAGCGCCGGTATGCCGAACTCCGCGCTGCCCATGAAAACAATGTTCATTTAACATTTCTCTTTTACATTTAAAACGTGCTTAAAATACATCAGGCCTTCAGAAAAACAGGCTTTTAATTGCTTTACAAGCCTCCCATAAAGTAATTTCAACACATATAAGGTATTTTTATTTTTCAGGGACAAAGAGGAGTCACTTATGTCAGCCGAAACTTTTTCTCCGGTGGAAGATGTAGAAATTTTTTGCCGTTTCTGTCAAAAAACACTTCCCGCCCAACTAGACAGAAGTATTGCAGGTAATGGTCGCACGGTAGATAAAGAGTCGACCTTTGAATACAGTTGCTCGAAATGCGGAAAAACATTCTGCTATTCGGGAAAAGATTTAAAAGAACAAAAGCCACTCCCCGAAGAAGCTTCAAAGCCCCGCGACTATATTCCTAAAAATCATTATGTTATTGGCGAAACCATCATGCATAAGAAATTCAAGGAAAACGGAAGGGTCGTGGGAAAAGACCATGGTTCTCCCACCAGGATTCTAGTGCTATTTGAAAAATCAGGCCTCAAAAAATTAGTCGAAGATATCTGAATTCATCGATAGGGTCAAAAAATTGTGCAAATGAAAAGGGCAGCGTGGTGTTTATTATTTTCTTTTATTTTGGTCAACGCTGCCCAGCCGGATTCTTTAAAAATCAATACGATACCTTCAGGATTGCATTTAAATGCCAAAGGCGTGTTGATCCAGACTAATTCTTCTGATGAATATGTCGTCGATTCCAGCAGTAATGCGGTTCCTTCGGCAAATCCGCCTAAAACCCTGGCCACGGACACCTCTAATAAATCCAGGGATTTGACAGGTAGTTTCATCGAAAATAAAAAGACCGATCCGTTACAAAAAATTCCGTCCGCGGAAATACCCTCCGCGGAGCTGGTTAAAACTAAGGAAATGTTCTTGACCCTCGGCGGCTTTCACAAACTCATGGGAATTTATGGCGCGGTGACGGGTGCGCTTGGAATACTTGCAGGCGTCGTTCTGCTCGATAAGCCGGATGATGCCGCTTTTGCAATGTCCTTCATAACGCTTGGCGGGATTTCCATCGGCTTTGGATTGTGGGAAATCAATGTCGGGGGGAAGCTTTTAAAATACGGGACAAACGAAAAATAGAAAATACAAACTTTAAAATACCCCAAAATATTCGGAAACCTTGCCCGAATTGTATGGTATAAAGTATATTTACCTGAATTTAATTGATAATTCTTATCAGGGTCTAATACTAAGGAGCATGTGTGAAAGAAAAAATACATCCCAAATATGACGCGGTCACCTTTACCTGTTCGTGCGGAAACGTCATCGAAACAAAATCCACGATTAAAAGCACCCATATTGAAATTTGCAACAAGTGTCATCCTTTTTATACGGGCAAGCAAAAGCTGATCGACAGCGCGGGCCGCGTGGAACGCTTCCAGAAGCGTTATGCGAATGTAAAAAAAGAATCGTAGTTTCCGTAATTCCATTTTCCCGCGGACAGAAAAGGCGAACGACCTTATCTGTCCGTTTTTCTTTAATAACAAAGCGAGAAAACACTATGCGTAATTTCTTACAATTTCTCCGGTTCCTGCCGCTGCTTTCGGTTTCGTGCATGGCAAAAAAGAACAAGGTAGGCGGCCAGGCCATCATCGAGGGCGTCATGATGCGGGGCAAGCAGAAAATCTCCTGGGCCGTGCGCAAGCCCAACGGCGAAATGGTGGTGGAACGGTTCCCATTTGTATCGCTTATGAAGAAAAATAAATTCTTTTCGTTCCCCGTGGTACGTGGCGCCATTAGTTTGTACGAGTCCCTCAAAATCGGCTACAAGGCGCTCCTGCGTTCATCCGAAATTGCACTTGACGAAGGAATAAAACCCGAGGGAAAAAACAGCCGCAAGGAATCCATTTCCATGACTTTAAGCCTGCTTGCGGCGCTGGTAGTAAGCCTCGGTTTGTTCATGTACCTGCCTATGTTCATTTCGCAATTGTTTTTTAAAAATACCGCGTTGTCCTTTAATTTCGTCGCCGGAGGCATTCGATTGCTCCTGTTTTTCGCGTATCTGATCGGAATAAGTTTCTGGAAAGACATGCGCAGGGTCTTCGAGTATCATGGCGCCGAACATAAGGCGATTTTCACCTATGAAGACGAAAAAGAACTTACCGTCGAAAACATGAAACCCTATTCCACTTTGCATCCTCGTTGCGGGACAAGTTTCCTGCTTTTGGTGACAATCGTATGCATCCTCCTCTTTTCCATAATTGACGCGGTAATTATTCATTTCATCGGACCGTATCCGCATGTTATGGTGCGTTTCCTGGTGCATGTGCTTTTGATCCCCCTTGTAGGGGGCCTTTCCTACGAAGTCCTGCGGCTCTCCGACAAATATCAAAACGTGTTCCCGGTTTCACTTCTCATCAAGCCGGGCCTGTGGCTGCAATTGATCACGACCAAACAACCCGACGATAAGCAGCTCCTGACCGCGGCCGCTGCCCTTAACGCCGCCTTATGATAGGAAAAATTAAAGAGATCATCGAGCGGCAAAAGGAGCTCGAAGAAGAACTGGCCTCTCCCGATGTGACCGGCAATCGGGCCCTTTTGGAAAAACTGGGAAGGGAATATCGCGGGCTCAAAAAAAACATGCCCGTTTATCTGCATTATCTGGAAGTCAATAAAAACATCGCGGAGAGCAGAGACCTCTTAAAAACCGAATCCGACCCTGAGATCATCGGCATTGCGAAAGAGGACCTTGTTGTTCTTGAGCAGGAATTGCCGGGCCTCGAGGAAAAGGTCAAGTATATGCTCGTTCCACGCGATCCCGTGGATTCCAGGGACGCCATAGTGGAAATCCGCGCGGGCACCGGCGGAATCGAAGCGGGCATTTTCGGCGCCGACCTGTACCGCATGTACTTGCATTTCATCGAAAAAAAGAACTGGTCGTACGAAGTCCTCAGTTCCAGCTATGGCGATATCGGGGCCATCAAAGAAATCATTTTTGCCGTCAAAGGGGAAGACGTCTACGGCACGCTGAAATTCGAATCCGGAGTGCACCGCGTCCAACGGGTTCCGCAGACCGAAGCCCAGGGCCGGATACATACCTCCGCGGCGTCGGTTGTCGTATTTCCCGAGGCCGACGACGTCGATATCACCATAGACCCCACGGAGCTTCGCATCGACGTGTTCAGGGCCGGCGGCAAAGGCGGACAGCACGTTAACAAAACGGAATCGGCCGTGCGGATCGTCCACCTTCCCACGGGCATCACCGTCCAGTGTCAGGACGAGAAGTCACAATTAAAGAACAAGGCGCGGGCCATGAAAATCCTGACCTCCCGCATTTTAGACGCCAGAATTTCCGAAAAACAGGCCGCGGAATCGGCCACCCGGAAAACCATGGTCGGTTCCGGCGACCGGAGCGAAAAAATCCGCACCTATAATTTCCCCCAGAACCGTTTGACCGATCATCGGATCAACTTGACGCTTTACAAGCTGGACGCGGTCATGAACGGCGATCTTCAGGAGATCGTCGACGCGCTGAATAAAGCCGATTTGAATGAGCGTTTGCAGAGCACCACTATAAGTGGTTGATTTGAATGTACACCGTTCCCAACCTTCTAAAAGAAATAAAGGCCCGCTTACAACCAATAGCCGGGGAATGCTCGCTTAACGAAGCCGAAATAATCCTTGAACACGCAATGCACTGTTCACGAAGCGATTTATACGTAATGGCCGGACGCGTCATTTCCGAGGACCAGCGTCATGAAATTGACGCAGTGGTTAAAAGGCGCTTGACCCATGAACCTCTCCCCTACATATTGGGCGCGGTCCATTTCCATTCGAAGGAATTCATCGTCTCAAACGCCGTGCTCATTCCCCGCCCTGACACGGAAGTCCTTGTCGAAAAGGTCCTGGAAATGGAGCCGGAAGGCCCGTGTTCGTTTCTTGACGTTGGAATCGGTTCCGGCGCAATCGCCGAAAGCCTAGCAAGCCGCAGGCGGCTATGGAATGGCATTGGACTTGACATATCGGAAATGGCGCTGAAAATTGCCAGAACCAATTGCAGCGTACAAATCGGCCTAGTGTGCGGCGATTTATTTTCAACGTTGAAAAAAGAACGGCATTTTGATTTTATCGTGAGCAATCCCCCGTATATTTCGGAAACAGAAATGGCCGAACTTGACCAAAGTGTAAAGGGCTTTGAACCGATATGCGCGCTCTATGGCGGAAAAGACGGGTTGGATTTTTATAGGACGCTGGCGGAAAAATCGAAAGACTTTTTAAAAAAAGGCGGCAGGATCTATTGTGAGACAGGATACGCCCAAGGCCAGACGGTCAGAGCTGTTTTTTCCGATAATAGATGGAAAAACATCCTTCAATTTCCCGACCTCGCGGGAAGGCCGCGGGTGATCGTGGCATATTTGTAGAGACGCCATGCCGTCTTGAACACTCCACTGAACAGGAAACACATTTTCACATTCGCCTCCGGTTAAGGTTTATTGTTTTATGGGCTGGTTTATGATGGATTCTATTTCCGCCCTGGAAATAGCGCCTTCGCGCACCATCGTTACTGTATTGTCGAGCGAAACTTTGACAATGGTGGAAGGTTGTGATGAAGGCAGCTTTCCGGCATCAACCATGAAATCAACGCTCTTGGAAAAGATTGAAAATATTTCATCGGGATCATTTTTATAGTCGGTCCCGCTCATGTTTGCGCTCGTCGAAAAAATCGGTACGCTTATCCGCGTGAATATCGCTTTAATAAACGGATGGCTGGAAACCCTTACGGCGATGGTTTCTTTTGGGGTTTTAATCGGCAAGACCAAGGTTAAAAACCCCGGCCAGAATCTGTTCGAAAGCATTTGCGCGGCAGGAGGGAAATCGACTTTGCATTGGATAAAAATCTCTTTTTTTTCCGCCAGAAGGACCATTTGATGGTCTAATTTCCTTTTTTTTGCATCGACTATTTTTTGTCGTACTTCTTCCTTATCGACACGACCGCCGATGCCATAGATTGTTTCGGTAGGATAAATAAATATTTCTCCGGCGTCTATCCGATTACACATCCGGCTGAGTGTTTCAGCGGCCAAAGGCCCACTAAATAGTGCATCTAAAGGTATTTTATCCATTAACTTCGGCAATTTTTATTCATCATCATCCCCGAATTGCCTCCGATAATTCCTTATTTTATCATAAAGCGATTTGTCGGACAAAGCAAGTATCTCCACGGCAAGGAGCGCGGCATTGCCCGCATTATCAATACCCACCGAAGCTACCGGAATGCCATAGGGCATCTGAGCGATGGAATACAACGCATCCTGCCCATTGAGCGGGCCGCATCCCACGGGCACTCCGATGACCGGCACCATGGTAAGGCTTGCGAGGACTCCCGGCAAATGCGCGGCAAGCCCGGCAATGGCAATAATCAGCGCAATTTCATTTTTATCCACGCCTGAGGCGAATTTCCTGATTTTATTCGGATTGCGGTGCGCGGAAATCACATGCGTCGAAAACTCGATCCCGAATTCCCGTAAAACCGTTTCCGCTTTCTCCGCGATTCCAATGTCGGACTTGGACCCTAAAACGATTGCAACTTTCTTTTTGGACATGCGTGCTCCTTCGTTGTTTCTAATAAAATAAATTAAGGCTTAAAAATAAAGCCTATTCCGTTTCTTCTTTTAAACTTTCCCGGCATTTCTTCAAAATGCGACTCAATTGAGGGTAATCCGGTATTTTCTCCATGATCCCGATACATCGCTTGATTGCCACGGGAATAAATCGACGATACTGTTCCTTGCCTTTGTGGATCGATAAATTGCCGTACGCTCCGCAGGCTTGCATAAGACGCTGAAGAGCGCACACATAAAATGATTCCGCCGCAATTGAAACCGGCGCTTTCGAAAGATAATAGTCAAACAATCGCTGGACGAGATTGTCATCAAGCTGCGCAACATACGGATCATACAGAAGCGAGGCGAGGTCATAGCCCGCGGGACCAAACCGCGCACCCTGATAGTCGACAAATCGTATGGCGCCCTTGTTGATCAGGATATTCTCGGATTGAAAATCGCGGTGAATGCAGACCCTCGGTAGATTTGAAGCAACCAACGCCATCCGCATGCGTTCCTTCTCCCATTCTTTATTAAGAAGATTGTCGCACCCAAAAAACTCCGTTACGCAATGTATGGAAAAATACTTGCTTTCCCATAGAAACACCTCAAGGTCCATCGAACGCGAAGCGATGACGTCGCTGGCGAATATTTCCGTTTTTTGCCACGTTAGAAGCGCGTCAAGAACTGAACGATAAACGGTTTCCATTTTGCAGGGGGACTCGGCGCAGAATTGTTTGAGCGTTGTATTTCCCAAATCTTCCTCAAGGATCAAACCATGGTTGTCGTCGTTGGCATATATCTTCGGTAGAAACGAGATGGTTTGACCGAGTTCTTTTTCAATGGTAAGAAAACGGCGCCAATCCTCATCGCGCCTGTCCCACAAAACAAGGACAAAAGAAACATTGGCGTCCTTGTTTTTTTGTATTCGCAAAAACCGCCGGTCCGAACCGGCAGCCCCGGCCGAAGTCACCGACCATTGCAAGGGATTAAAGCCGGGAATGTTTTCAGTAAGAAAGCTGGATTGTGCTGGTGTCAGTTTTATCATGGTATAATTTTAATTTCCCCCCACGATGTAATCAATGCATTACGGATATGATCTTTTTGCGGGACCTTCGCCTCTCCCAACACCACACACCTTTCTAAAAATACGCCATCAGGAATTTTCAACGCCTCGCACCAAACGTCCGAGCCAAGCGCGGAAATGTCCTTTAAAGAAAATGTTCGGGGATAGGCCCGTTTAATTTCAAAATCAATGATCATGTCCATTGGCGTTGAGAGCGAAAGCCGTTTATTCAACACGTCAAAATGAAGTGAAGCCAATGAGGCCGGAGTCCCTGCGTCGTTCCAATAAATGCCGGGCGACTCAAGCACCTTGACGGAATGCCCCATTTGCCGTGCCCGTTTCCAGACCGGCACGATGGAAAAGTCTTCGGGACTGATTAAATCGAGAAACTCTCTTTTGTAAAAAGCTATTCCGATGAATTCAGCGGTCGCATCAGCCAAGGGCCGCTCAGTTCGGGCCCCGCAATATTCTTTTGTCGCGGCGTCATAATAAATGCTGCCGTCTTTTTCCCGCGGCACGGCCACAAGCCCGCACATGCAATCGTATGATAAAAACGTATCGTATAATGATGACAAATTAACATCTGAGATTATATCGACATTGCTGATACAGAATGTTCCGGCAGCGGACAAAAAATCGCGGGCAAAAAGCAGGGCGCCGCCGGTCCCGCGTATTGCGCCTGTTTCATGGAACAATTCAAAGGGAATGGCGGAATTATTCTTAAAATTTTCAATAAGCTCAGGGAAATGATGGGAGTTTACACCGATGCGTTTGATGCCGTTATTTTCATAAAATTCAATCGCGCGTTGTAAAAGCGGCATTCCGCAAACACTCATAAGGGCTTTGGGCAGATGGTCCGTAAGAGGACGCAGTCGCGTGCCGAATCCGGCCGCCAGAACAAAACCCGTAAGCATTATTCCTCCGGATATCGGGCGATTTCCTTAAACAGGGGCTTAAAATCATGCAGGTCATTTTCCCACACCGCGGGAAGCCCGGTTATGTCCTCCTGATGTTCAAGCGCGCGTCTCAAATCGGAAGACCCTGCAAGAATATCAAAGGGCATTTTTTCGGTTTCGTATTCATAGGGGGGCATTTTAAATTGAAAATCCGCGCCGGACTTTTCGATAATAGCATGCAGAAGCGCTATGGCGGTAAACACCGGTCTGTACATTCGTGGATTTGTCACATGGACCTGCAGGCCGTTGCAATATTTACCCTGCCATTTCTGAAATGTGGGTATAAACCCGTGCTCGCGGAATAGACATCCTGGCAACCTCATTGATTTTAATTTGTCAAGTACCTGACCGATGTGGATGAATGGGGCGCCTATGATTTCAAATGGACGGGTCGTTCCGCGGCCTTCGGAAAGGTTAGTGGCTTCTAAAAGCACCATTCCAGGATATACCACCGCCGTATCGAGCGTCGGCATATTAGGCGAAGGCACAACCCAGGGCAAGGCGGTTTCGCTGAACAACGAATTGCGTTTCCAGTCGGTCATCCAGACCACATTCAGGTCGAGTGAAGGGAAATAGAGTTTTTTAAGAAGCATTGCCATCTCGCCCATGGTAAGTCTATGACAAAGGGGAATCGATGCGCCGCCGACAAATGAAAAATATTCGGGAAGCAGCATGGGGCCGTCGAGCCGCATCGCGGCAATCGGGTTCGGTCTGTCCAATATCCATACATGAATGCCTTTTTCGGCGCATGCTTCCATGCATAATTTGATCGTCCAGATATAGGTATACGGCCGCGCGCCAACATCCTGAAGGTCGATCACCAGCGCGTCAAGATCCTCAATCATGCTTTGAGCGGGTTTACGGTTTTTTCCATAGAGGCTGTAAACCGGGATTTTGAGAATCGGATGAGAATATCCTTCCCATTCGACCATATTATCCTGTGTCTGGCCGAACAAGCCATGCTGAGGCCCGAATAATGCGGCGAGAGTACATGGCAGGGAACGAAAAATATCCACGATGTGGGTATAATCCGGGGTTATTGAGGCAGCATGACAGACGATCCCGACTTTTTTATTTTTTAGTTTTGGCGGGAAATTTGAAATGAGATTATCTAAGCCGGTCCTTGTCATAGCAAACCGTTTATTTTATATCGTGATTAATCACTTCAATGCACCGTCTGATTATTTCCCGGCCATAGTCCGTCCAGATACCCTGTCCCCAATACCGGTAACAGCTTGTTTGAGAGGCCAATAGGAAGAAAAGGGCCTTGCGATACGCGGGACTGTCGGTTGGAACGCCGGGCTTGATTACCTTTTCGTAAAACAGCGCGCTGGCTTTTTCCATCGGGCCCAGGACGTTTTCGTATCCCTTTACCCATGAAATATTATTGGTCCAGCTTCCGCCGTCCATATTGAAACGGCCATCCTTTTTTTTAAGATCTTCTATGACCTTTGCAAGTTTTTCCGGCCCTTCCCCGCCTTTAAAATTGTCCCATATCCGTTTCTGGAAAAGCGGAACGAGTTCCGGAAAATCTTTTTCAATGATCCCCATCGCGGCCAGGTGTTCAAGATATTCGGTAACGTTAATCAAGGGGACATTGGAGCCCGACGATTCCCGCGCCACTTCCAGGTATTTACCGGGAAATTCATTCATCATCACGCCCCCATTTTCGCCGTCGGCGATCTGGGTGACAAGCGGCGGAACTTTTTTGCCCGCGAAGTCCCAGCGCGAAAGGCCTACGGCCTCATAATAGGGCTGCATCTGCGCGACCAGTTTCGTGTCGCTGCCCTGTGTTTTAATTATGGCGATAATGCTTACGCTTTCGCCTTTGCTATTGCGGCAGACCAGCCGGTGCGGAAGATGCTTTTGTGACGGACCTTGTCCGTTCCCGGGCTGCTCCACGGAATGCTCCTGGACAAGCACCCATTCAAAACCGCACTCTTTGAGCGTCTTGACATATTCATACGCCACATCGGGATGGTTCGGCAAGGCCATTTCGGACGGCGAAAACCCGCGCACGCGGCCCAACGCTTCCAGGCCGAAAATCGCTGCAAAATGGTGCTGCCATGCCTTTACATGGAGCCTGAAGTCCTGTGACGGCGTCGAGGGCGCGACCGCATGTCCCCATGGACAACCGAGCCATTCCACGCCCCTGCGGAACATCGGATCGCACGTGATCTTCTTGAGACTGTCGATAACGTCATTGGCCCCCATCTGACGCAACCCATAGAGCAAGGTGCCTGAATATTCGAGCATCACGCGCGGTTCTTTTCCCTCGGCCATAAGCTGCGGAATAAACTCACCCATGCGTTTGTAGCACCATGCAAACACCGGCGCATTGTGGTTGTCGCCGATACCCTGGTTGTCCATCATGTATTTGAGGTTGCTGATGATTTCGGCGGTACGCATATCGCCGCCTCCGGCCGGAATGAGCGGTTGGTGCATGTGGAGCGCAACGGCGCAGGCGCTGTTTATGGATCCGAAATTAATGCGGCTTTCCTGTATAAAAACCGGTTTGTTCTTTCCGGTTTGTATGGCCTTCTCAATAATTTTTTCGGACCCCGAAATGTTCGGTATTCCGTCGATATTTTCCTGGATCTCAGACATAGTGGTATTCTCCTTTTCTATATCGCCATCTACTTCCCGGCCTTATCTATGCCTTCAGCCGGCCCGACCGGTTCTGGACCCGGCTTGCAACGAATACGATCATAGATCTCCAGATATTTCTTTCCCGGCAAATCCCATGAAAAATCATAGCTCATGCCATTAAGCATAAGCGCCCGGAACTCCGCCGAATGATTGTACCATAGGTCGAGCGCACGCGACAAGGCCGATTCGAGGGCCGCGGTATCGCTGTCTTTAAATGTAAAGCCGTTACGCTCCTCGGCCGGCTTGTCCGAAAAGTCCCGGTCGAACACGGTATTGACAAGGCCTCCCACCGCACGCACCACCGGGACCGTACCGTATTTGAGCGCGATCATCTGTGAAAGCCCGCACGGTTCGAACAAACTTGGCATAACGAGAATATCCGCGCCCGCGTAGATCAGGTGCGACAGGTCTTCATTGAAACTCAATTCCAGATGGCAGTCGGGGTTGTTATTAAGCTGATTTTTAAGGTTTGCAAAATCACGGCTGATACCTGTATCTGGACTGGTCCCTAAAAGAACAAATTGGCATGCGTGGGAAAGCGCATACCGGATTGCATGACGGATAAGAGGAATCCCTTTTTGGTCGTCCAAACGACCTATGCATGCAAGAATCGGTTTAAAGTCTTTTCGCAACATGAGCCGCTCGCGCAGGGCCTCCTTATTCTTGTATTTTTCCTCGATTGAATCGATCGAATACCGGGCAGGAATCAAAAGGTCGGTTTCCGGGTTCCAAATTTCATAATCAACGCCGTTGAGGACGCCTTCAAATTTATCCTTGAATTGATTAAGCGTGCTCCCCAGCCCATACCCCTGACCGGTGGATTTTGCCTCCCACGAGTAATGCGGCGAGACCGTCGTGACGAAATTCGAATACACGATCCCCGACTTCATCAGGTTAAGCGCCTTTGGATTCGCATTGTCCCGCATCTGCTCGGGCCTGAAGAAATACTCTGGCCTGCCGAGACCTGTTGCGTTGAGAAGCGTTTCCCCCGCAATCCCCTGGTGCCGGAAATTGTGGATGGTGTAGCATACCCGCTGTGAGCCTAATCCGGCGCTTGTATATAATTCATACAGTAAAACCGGAATTAATCCCGTTGCCCAATCATGACAGTGAATAATATCCGGACGCTTGCCGGATTTAAGCAGATATTCCAAACTTGCTTTACTGAAAAACGCAAAACGCATGACGTCGTCGTTGCATCCGTAAATAACGCGGCGGTTGAAGAAATTTTCCCGCGAATGGGGTTCGATAAAAAGGCATGAGCATTTATGCACCTGGCCCGCCCAAACGGAGCAATGGACCGCGCCCCCGTTCCACGGCACCCAGAGATCGTTGTTTATCTCAGTCAAACCGGTTATCTGGCCGTAGCGCAAACAATCGTATTTGGGGATAATAATTTCAACGGTATTTCCGCGGGTCTGTAAATCCTTGCTCAAGCCATAAACAACGTCGGCAAGCCCGCCGACTTTCGCCACAAGGTCACATTCCGGAGAAATCATGGTAATATTCATTATAAAAGTTCCGCTTTAAAGTTATAAAATATACTCTATGCCTTCCCTGACCCGGATCAACCGGTCCAAAAAAGGTCTTCGGACTTTGCCGTTACGTTGAAACAGTTTACCACATCAACGGATATTTTATTCCTCGTCAAGGGATGCGTCCGCTTCGGGTTCCGGGGGTTTGGAGGACGCCGGGCCTTCGGCCGGGGGGTCATCATTCATGTCGTCAATGGTATTGTTGATGATGTTCTGCGCATTCTGTTCTATAAAATCGCACACGTCAAGAGTATCGACCACCTTGCATTGCTTGATATATTCAATGATCGACAAACCCGTGGATATCATGATATTGCGGACCAGGTTTTCATCATACAATTTGCATTGTTTACCCGTCATAGTTTTTTTCCTTTGCACGGTCCAATTCCGTAAAATAGTCTGCATGATCGTTGGTATCCATGATTGCCTTAAACCTTGTTTCTGCAATAAGCCCGAAATCCCATTATTAACAAATAAGACTTATTCTAAAGCAAAATCAAAATAATCTTGATAATCCGGTTAATCCTGGTCAAAAATGTATTTCTATTATACCCCGAAAAGCCTTTTTAGGCAATTAAAATCTGACATGTCACCTGCGATCCCTTAAAAAAGGAATACTGCAATCAAAGACATTGTGTAATAATGCAAATTCAAATGAACCTTGTTGAAAGTATATTCCACTAATTTTTACGTAATACGAATTTGGTTACAAAAAGCCCTGAAAAAACGATGGGGCCGTTTATTGTCTGTATACCCTTCGCAGTGATTCCAGTATAAAGGTAGAAAATGACAGGATATTTTTATAGCTAATCAATTTAATCGATTAAATTTTACTAATCAAGTGAGGTTTATTATGCAATTTATTTCCATCTACAAAAGACTTGTTTTCGCCCTATCTATTATTGGAATTATAAATAGCGCTTTTGCCGCCACTGATCCGGACAATGTCAAATATGCCAAGCGGTTTCTGGATCTTTATGAAAAAATAAAGGCGCCTGCATGCGGATATTTCAGCCCGCAAGGGGTCCCTTATCATTGCGTTGAAACCATGATTTGCGAAGCCCCTGATTATGGTCACGAGACCACTTCCGAAGCATTCAGCTACTGGCTTTGGCTTGAAGGAATGTTCGGTTTTATGACGAACCAATGGACCGATGTGATAAACGTTTGGAACAAGGCGGAACAATACATTATTCCGTCCGGACAAGACCAGCCCACGAATTCCTTTTATAAGGCCAGCGCCCCGGCCACCTATATCCCCGAAGAAGACGACCCGTCGCAATATCCGGCGCCCGTGGACAAATCCATGTCGGTGGGGAGCGACCCTATCCAAAGCGAACTTCAATCCGCTTACGGAACAAACAATATTTACGGAATGCACTGGCTCCTTGATGTTGACAATTGGTATGGTTATGGGCTTCGCGGAGACAAAATAACCAAACCTTCTTATATTAATACGTTCCAACGCGGTACGCAGGAATCCGTTTGGGAGACCGTTCCCCAACCATGCTGGGACGATTTTACCGCGGGCGGCCCGAATGGCTACCTCGACCTCTTTGTAAACGATCCAACGGGATATTCCAAGCAATGGAAATATACCGACGCTCCCGACGCCGACGCGCGCATGATCCAGGCGATGTACTGGTGCTACGTATGGTCAAAAGCGAAAGGCCAGAATCCGGTTTCGGTTTTGCCCCTGGATAAGGCCGCAAAAATGGGCGATTATCTCAGGTATTCGCTCTTCGACAAATATTTTCGTAATGTCAATTGCTCGACGTCTCCCTGCAATGACGGCGCTTACGGCAATGCCCATTATTTGTTTTCGTGGTATTACGCCTGGGGCGGCTCGATCGATGCGTCCACCAAAGGATGGGCATGGCGCATAGGCTGCAGCCACAACCATTTCGGATACCAGAACCCCGTCGCCGCGTATGTGCTTGGGACCATTCCAGAGTTCAAGCCGAAATCAGCCAATGGCCAACGCGATTGGCTCGTATCTTACAAAAGACAGTTTGAGTTTTATCAATGGCTCCAGTCGGCCGAAGGCGCGATCGGCGGCGGCGCAACCAACTCCTGGCAAGGCCGGTATTTGACCCCGCCGGCCGGAACAAGCACGTTCTACGGTTTGAGCTATGTCGAGGCGCCGGTATACTCCGATCCGGGCAGTAACACCTGGTTCGGCTGGCAGGCCTGGTCCATGCAGCGCATGGGGGAGATCTTTTACATAACAGGCGACAGCCGCGTTGAAAAGGTCATGGACCGCTGGTTCTCCTGGGTCAAGCAAAGCGTCAAGCTCAACTCCGACGGCACCTTTGCGGTCCCTTCGGAAATAGGATGGACCGGACAGCCCGATAACTGGACCGGCGCCGCTACTTTTACCGGCAATCCCAACTACCATGTGGTCGTAAAAAGCTACTCCGCCGATCTGGGGGTCGCCGCTTCGCTTGCACGTTCGCTTATCCACTATAACTTTGCAAAAAAGAAAATCGGGAAACCCCTCGACTCCACCGCGCTGTACATAGCCAAGGAAATCATCGACCGGATTTATAATACCTGCGCGGACAAGAGCGGCTTTTCGGCAATTGAAAAACGAGGAGATTATCACCGCTTCTTCGACCAGGTGGTTTTCATTCCCGCTTCATTCTCCGGGAGAATGCCCAACGGCGACCAGATCAAACAAGGCGTTAAGTTCCTTGACATCCGGTCAAAATACCGGCAGGACCCGTCATTTGCAACGGTGCAAAGCGCGGTCAACGCCAGCGACACGCCGTCGTTCAGGTACCACCGTTTCTGGGCGCAGTGCGAAATTGCCTTGGCCTTCGCGGAATACGCGCGGTTTTCCCAGCCCGATCCCAACATCGCTCCCCTTATCGTGTCGAGGGACAGCATCAACAGCGTTGTTCAAAAAATCCCGGTGCGTGAGCCCGACCGGAAATATTCCACTCAACCTGGAATAAAAATTGCCAAACTGGGTCCCCTGGTAACGATCGCCTCATTTTTCGACCACCCGGTTTTAGTGCGATTAATTGACGTGGCCGGACACACAATATGCAATAGGCAATTGTCCAACCGTGGATCATTTTCGCTGAAGGCGGAAACCATCAGGCCGGGATATTATCTCCTGCAAATCAATAGCGGAACCTCGGAGCGGATCGTTCAACCGCTTATGTTAATGAACTAACCCACCAGTGCATTTCGGCCCCCCGTTTTCACATGACGATTTTCAGAAAAGCTATAGCTTTTCTGAAAATCGTCTGTTTTCTAATGTTCCGTAAAAACAGCCTTCTATTATAATATCTTCCATAGGTTTCACTTTAATTATCACTTTATTACCTTAATAATCAATTTGTTATGATTAATTATTAAGTGCAAACTGTTCCGTAAAAATAGAACAAAATATTAAAATACCTGAATATTTTTATAATTTTAGAATTTTTTATTAGTATATTCTACTCTTTAACCGAGAACGGCATACCGTGGAATATAGAAAAGCTAAAATAGCTATTTTCGATTATACGGATTACCGGAAATATCTTTCCGATTTTTATACATTTCAAAAAAAGAAAATGAAGTTTTTTTCATACCGCTATTTTGCAAAAAAAATAGGCATCAATTCAATCGGATTATATAAGGACGTCGTCGAAGGAAGACAACACATAGGGAAAGCCCTGATTTTCAAATTTTCCGCGGCAATCGGGCATACTAAAAAAGAAGCCGAATATTTTGAGAATATGGTGTATTTTAATGATGCCAAGACCGTTGAAGAGCGAAAATTGTTTTTTGCAAGAATGTTGGCATGCCAGGGTTCAAAGGCAAAAATCGTTGAAGTATCAAAATATGAATATTATTCCAAATGGTATTATAGTGCGGTACGGGCGCTTCTTTCGTGCGATCGTTTCAGCGATGGTCCCGAAGACCTAAAAAAAATTGCGAAAACGCTTAATCCTCAAATCCGGGCCGCCCAAGCGAAAAAAGCAATCGCCATTCTTGAAAATCTCGGGTTCATTACCAGGAATGAAAACGGCCTTTTCGTTGTCGTCGACAGCGCCATTACCACGGGAACGGTCAAACCCGATAAAAACATAGCGGCCCTCAACATCATAAATTTCCAGAAAGAAATGTTAAAACTTGCGGCCGATGCCTTTGACCGGTTCCCCGCGGCGCAATCGAACATGTCAACCCTTACGATAGGCATTTCCGCTGCAACGCTTGTAAATATTAAAGAAGAGCTTTCGGCCCTGCGCGGCAAAATCGCGGTCATGGCGGAAAACGAACGCGCGGCGGACCGGATTTACCAGCTCAATATGCAACTTTTTCCCCTGTCAAACACCTATGAATAACCATGCAAACTATATCGCCGCGCGCCCGGCGCTTTTCGCATCCGTCATTATCGCCGCGATGCTTCTGGGGTGCTCTTCGCCCTCCCGGATCGTCTCGGGCAGCAGTTCGGAAACGGTCATCGGAAGAATGGTAACTACCGAAGGAAAACCGGCGGCGGGTACGGTGGTAACGCTCTGTTCCGAAAATTATAATCCGTTCGGCGGTCCGGGCCAATTGCCCCCGAACGTCGATACGACGGACGGAAATGGGGCCTATATATTGCATGCGCCCGATATTTCAATCCGCTATACGATTAGCGCGGTCCATTGCGTGCTAAGAACACGGGTGATGGTGACTGGAATCACCATAAACGGGGACACCACTTCCGTTTCCGATGCCGTGTTAAGATTTCCCGGTACGATCACCGCGGCGATTCCCAAAAATGCGGACCTTCAAAATGGATATGTATACGTCCCCGGCACGAACATAAAAGCGCCACTTGCAGGCACATCCGGAACGGTCATTTTGGATTCCGTACCGGCGGGCACAATTCCCGCAATTTATTACGCTGTAAAGAATGGCGAAGCCGTTCAGGCCATCAGGTTCGATGTCCAGGTCTTTTCGGGAGACACTTCCAGGGTCCTTTATCCCGATTGGCACTATTCCCGACAGGTCTATTTTAACACGACACCCGCCGGGGCGGAAGTTGCCGTGACTATAACAAACTTCCCCGTTTTGGTCAGATTGACAGGAGATAACTTCGCCTTTGCGGGCGCCAGGGCCGATGGCGGCGATATTCGATTTGCCAAACAGGACGGCACTTTGCTGAACTATGAAATAGAACGATGGGACGCCGCTCAAGGCGCGGCGGAAATCTGGGTCAAGGTCGATACGATATTCGGCAACGACAGCGCTCACTATATCTGTATGTATTGGGGTACTTCGGCAGTGGGTTCGGCGGGCTCACCACAGGGCTCAGTAACCAATGCTTCGGCAATGGATTCGGCGGGCTCAGTGACAGGGGTTACAAATGGGGCCGCGGTTTTCGATACCGCGAACGGTTTCCAGGGAGTCTGGCATTTTGCGGAAGCGGGAGACGCTCCAACGGAAGACGCAACGCTCAATCGTTTCCAAGGGACCCCCTATGGGATGACTTCGGCATCGGCCGTACCGGGAGTGATCGGAGCGGCGCGGGCATTTGACGGCAAGGCGAGCTATATCGCCATTGGGTCGTCGGCTTCAAGCGCTTTGAATTTCCCGGAAAACGGACGCTACACGCTTTCCGCGTGGGTATTCGCCGATTCCCTGGATAATGCCTTTCACGAAATACTTTCCAAAGGCGATCTCGACTACGGGATGCAGCTCCATAATATTAACAAATGGGAAATAACCGATTTCCTTGACGCTACGGGATGGCAGACGGTGCGGTCTCCCGCAACGGCGCAGGAATGGAAATATGTCGTGGGCGTGCGCGACGGGGCAAAGGAATATTTGTATGTCGACGGGGCGCTCGCGAGCGATTCCATCGCTACGCGGGATTCCACGGGAAAGAACACGGCATTCGACGTATGCATCGGAAGGCAAGCCGATGCATCAAGCCGATATTGGAGCGGGGCGATTGACGAGGTGAACATGGCGAATGTCGCGCGGTCTCCAGATTGGATCAAGTTGTCCTACATGAACCAGAAGGCAATAAACAAACTTGTTGAATTTCGATAAACACCTAACCGTTTATAGAAAAGGAGCGTCCAGAAATAAATGAAGCATTTAAAGTTATCTTTTGTGTCAAGCATTTTACTTTTCGCCACGCTGTACGCGTGGTCCGACGAGCAATTAAAAATCGCCCCGGTTTTTTCAGGGTATGCGTCGTTTGAGGAATCGGAATTGGTTAGAGGGTATCTCAACCTCGGGTATGGAACCATCCAGGGCTCAATTCCGCAGCCGCTTTGGATGGAAAACGCAAAAATAGGTATGATCGCCAGAGCCGATGTCGGCGAGCATCTTCAAATAATTACCGCTTTCGAAGGCAAATTAGGATTTGCGTTGACAAATGATTATGATGTCCAAGAAGGTCTTCTTACATCAGACCTGCCTCATTGGGATTTTACGATTCAACAAGGAGAAGGTTTATATTCTTTCGGGGATGCGCAGAAGCTTTCATTGCAAATTGAAGCGGGATATTTTCCCTATAAATACAATCCCGACGTTCGAGACCTCGGCGAATACTTGTTTCGCTCTTATTGCTATCCGGCCAGCCTGCTCAATACGTTCGACCGTCCTTATGCGGATCTCTTGGGACTGCGAATAGGCAACTCCATCGCGTTATTTGAGGGAGCATTTCACCACGATCTGCTGATCACGTCCGAAACCAAATATTATCCATTAAAGGATTTTTCGCTGAGCTATCTTGCCGATTTCTCCCTACCGCATATATTGAGCGTTGGGGCGGGCGTGAGTTTGTATCGGTTATTACCGGCATTTTTAGTAGACTCAATGAATATAAAACTCCCCAAAAACAAATATATTGATAGCGCCGCTGGTGATACAGGCTATTATACCTTTTCCGGAACAAAACTAATGGCCAGGGCGGATTTCGATATCAAAGGCATTATTCCTATGGATTTCTTGGGTAAGGAAGATTTAAAAATTTATGGAGAACTAACAATCCTAGGTGTAAAAAATTATCCAGGCTTCTACACGGATTTAAAGGCGCGAATGCCAATGATGTTCGGTTTCAATGTGCCGACCTTCAAATTGTTGGATCTGCTCAAGCTTGAATTTGAATTTCAGGACACAAAGGTTGCCAACGGCATTGGCTCAGTCTTTTATAGTCCCTATTGCCCAATCCCTGATTCGATTCCGGGCGTTTTGCGTTCACCGTGGAAATGGTCGGTATACGCGAACAAAAAAATCGGTTCACATTTGTCTATTATCGGACAAATCGCCAATGACCACCTTATGCCGGAGAACTATTCGGTGCATAATTTATTTCAGCCTTTAAACGATGTTACTTTGCGGGCCAACGATTGGTGGTGGGTGTTGAAGATGCGATTTGACTATTAAGCCAAAGGCAAATCAGACAAACGCCCCCTAAATCAACCGGGGGACTTATAAAACGGCGATTTGCATAGAAGACACCCGACGGGGATTATGGGGGCGAGATTCTGAATAAATATTAAAACTTATTTTTCAAACGAAGGAGGGTGGTCATGAGGAAAACAGGGGGATTTGAAAATATTCAGGGCGTTTTAATGGCGCTCTGTATGGTGATAACGGCAGCCTTTGCCGCTCATGCGGCGAGTTATGCGTTATCCGTCAAAGCAAACCAGCGAACGCAGGCTTGGAACCGTTATTATGAAAAGTCAATTTCAACCGATCATATGTATACGGTTCTCCATTCCTTTTGGAACAGGGGTTGCGCTAACGCCCTGAAGGTGTCAAACGCGAATTGCGGCTTCCAGATGTTTCGCGGCCACGGCATTCTTGACGCCGATGTGAATCTCGTTGGCCTAAATGCCGACGGCTCGCTCAAATTGAACTGGGGGACCTTCGATAGCATTTACGACGCCGGCAAAGCCGCCAATATGTGGCCGATGCTTGAAGTCGGTTTTACCCCTCCCGCCTTGGCTTCAGGAACCGCAACAGTCGGCTTGTGGTATGATGGTGTTTCGCCGAATATGAGTCAGCCAAAAAATTGGAACACGTGGATGGACCTGATGGACAGCATCGTGACACATGTTGAAAACAGGTATGGCGCGGACGTGGTCAGGACCAAATGGTATTTCGAAATCTGGAACGAGGCCAGTTGGATGTATAGCGGAGGAGAGGGGGGTTACCAGACGCTCTATGATTACTCGGTTACGGGCCTTTTAAAAGCTGACCCTACTATTAAAGTCGGCGGCCCCGCTTATTCGGCGCAGTCAAGCATCGGAGGCATTCCAAGCCTGATTAATCACTGCCTTACCGGAACGAATGCCGCGACCGGGACCAAGGGAACCAAACTAGATTTTGTAAGTTACCACAAATACGGGACTGACGCTGACGCAAAGTGCGGCACTGCAAGTCCCGCCAATGCGATCGCCGTGAATTGCTTTCACAAGGAAATGGTGGATATTGTCAAGGCAATCCCCGCATTTAAAGGCGAACTCATTAATGACGAGTGGGGCCCCAATTCCGGAATCATGACCTATCGAGATCTTGAATGCTGCGCAAGTTTTGTCGCTAAAACAATTCATCTTATAAACGAAAACGGCGCAAATTATCCACCGCCGGCAATGTTCGGCTTTTGGGCGCTGTCAGACCTCTATGAGGAAAACCAGAACCACACCGACCGATATACGTTCGCCGAGGCAACGCAGGGGATTTTTTTAAGGGGCGATCCGACTATTTCCGATTCATGGGAAGTCGGAAAACCGAGTTACGAGGCCTTCAGGATGCTGCACAAGCTCGGCGCATGGGAAGTCAGTTGTACAGGCGGCAAGATGACCACCGATGGACTTAACGCAGTTGCCACAGTTTCAACCAACAACGATTCGCTCCAGATACTTATTTATAATCAGTACGACGGCGGCGCCGCCGACCCCACTACCGTTGACAATGTAACACTCACCGTCGACAGCATCCCGTTCGCCCCAGCACAGGTCCGCTCCGAACACTGGGTTGTTGACTTTTCCCACAGTAACGCATACCGCCCGTGGGCTGCCATGGGAAAACCGGCAAAGCCCACGGCGGCACAGTGGGCGCAGCTCAAGCAGGCCGCGATGTTGACGCATTTCGATTCCGTGGCGACCCCCACGCTGACCGGAAAATCATGGTCGAAAACCTTCACCCAGAACTATTACAGCGTCGGCCTGATTATTCTGACTAAAGCGGGAAGTGTTTCAACGGCCCCGGCGCGTCCTGCCGATGAAATTCAGACAATACGCGCAACAATCCAAGGAAAGAATGTTTTAGTGGCCATGCCTAATTCCGGAACGTACCAGGTTCAGTTGTTTACAACAAGCGGAAGGAAAATTCTGGAGAAAACAGTAAACGGACCCGGCAAAAGCGTGGTTTCTCTGTCGAATGTTCCGAGAGGCGCCTATATTCTCAAATGCAATTGCCAGGCGAATTCGCTGAAATCGCTGGTCATTGTCGAGTAGGGACGTCGTACAAATTTATGGTAGAGACGTAGAGCGATCTTTTTGTTTGATGAGACATAGCGCTCTGCGTCTCTACTATTAATTCAAATCCGTTTTTCCCCCTTTACCATTCCTTCGTTTAGAATTATTTTGAAGGCCCTTTTGCATATCGAATCCCCGTTTGAGTAAAGCAGCGGCCATCCGCCCATGGTAGGTAGATGGCAATGATCAACAATAGAACTGGAACCCGATGGGACATTCTTCATTTGCCGACAAGCTTAATAAAAGCCAGCAAAAAGCCGTGCTTCACACGCACGGGCCCCTTCTCGTACTTGCGGGCGCCGGAAGCGGCAAGACGAGGGTCTTGACAAACAGAATAGCCCGGCTCGTATCGGAAAAGATCTGCAGGCCGTCGCAGATCCTGGCACTGACCTTTACCAACAAGGCCGCCATGGAAATGCGGCAGCGGATCGGCGAAATGGTTTCCGCGAAAGCCGCCTCCGCCATGACCGTATCGACCTTCCATAGCCTCGGCGCTCGAATCCTGCGCGAGCACGGAGGCGCAATAGGAATACAAAAGAATTTCTCCATCCTCGACGATCACCAGCGCCTCACCATTCTTAAACAGGTTATTCGTTCGGCCGGAGGCAAAAAATTAGAGGACAAACACGAAGAAATCGCAACATCGATCAGCCTTGCTAAAAACGCCTCCATGGACCCGGACCATTATACCGGCGAAAATGAAAGCCCCCGCTTTTTACGGATTTATAAAGCATACCGTAGCCATACACTTAAAAGGCAGACCATTGATTTCGACGATCTGCTTTTATTGCCTCTGGAGCTTTTTGAAAAACACCCCGAAATTCTCCAAGATTACCGCAAACAGTTTACCTTTATTTCAATCGATGAATTTCAGGACACCAATGTGGTCCAGCTTAAACTGGCCCGGCTTCTTGCCGCCCCTTCCAATAACATCATGGCCGTGGGAGACGACGATCAGGGCATTTATTCATGGCGCGGGGCCGACATCAACAATATAATGTCCTTTCAGGTGCATTTTCCCAAAACGACGACCGTAGTGCTGGACACAAATTACCGCTCCACAAAACCGATTTTAGAGGCGGCCCTCGCCGTTGTGGCCAGAAATCGAAAGCGTACGTTCAAACAGATAACCGCCGCCGCCGGCGACGGTGAGCCCATTACTGTTTACAAAGCGGATGACGAAACCGAAGAGGCCGAGTGGATTTGCGCCACTATCATCGACCATGCAAAAACGTCGCGGTTTTCGTTTAAGGACCATGCGCTGCTCATGCGCACCAACGCGATGATGCGGAGGTTCGAGGAGGAAATGCGCAGAAAAAAAATCCCCTATCGCGTATATGGGGCCATGAGTTTCTTTGACAGAAAAGAAATCAAGGACGTCCTGGCCTACTTGCGGTTCTTCGCGAACACCGGCGATGAAACGAGTCTGGCGCGCATGCTCAAAGTCCCCGACCGGGGCATCGCTTCCTCGACCATGGAAAAGCTCGAGGAGCTTGCGGGCAAACGCCGCATGACCCTGTGGGAGGCGATGCTTAGGCATAACGACGCGGACCTGCAACCCCTGCAGCATGCCAAATGCAGCGAGGTCATCGCGTTTTATCACCTGCACGCCCCTCAATTTGCAAAAGGTGAATTATCAGCCACCATACGCACGATTCTTCGTGACTGCAATTACATGCATTTACTCGAACGTTCGAGTAAGGACGACGTCGCGGCCGACATGCGCGGGGAAAACGTGGAAGAAATCCTTCGCGGACTGGAAATGTACGAGCATAAAATGGGGAACCGTGCGCCGACCCTTGCGGGGTATCTGCAGGATTTGTCACTGCTTAAAAGCGACGAATCGGACGATGAACGGGAAACCCACGCCGGCGTGAGTTTGATGACCCTGCATAAATCTAAAGGTCTGGAATTCCCGGTGGTTTTTCTGTGCAATCTCGATGATGCGCTCATGCCCTCGCCCAGGACCGTTGACGAAGGAAATATAGAAGAAGAACGCAGGCTGTTCTATGTTGGCATGACCCGTGCGCGTAAATTGCTTTTCCTGACGTATCCGGCGCGCAAGATTTTCAGAAAAAAGGACCTTACCGTGACCCCGTGCCGGTTTATCCGGGAAATTCCCGAACAATATCTGAACACGGACCTCATGGTCGAACACGAAGCGAAAAAACAGGAGTACGTGACGAATTTCTTCGAGGAAATGCGCAGGAAATTCGCGGAAAAGACCCCTCCTTCCGCTCGTTGAGTAGCCTGCCTTTCGACAGGCATATCGAAACGAGCGGTTTATTAAAAATTCCTACATTATTTCCCGATCAGTTTCTTTGCATACGCGATTTGGGCTTTGACGCTTTCCATGCCGGTACCGCCGGAAACACTGCGGTGCGCGATGGCGTTTTCCCATTTGAACACGGCCGTAACTTCGGGCCCGAAAAGCTCTGAGAATCCTTTAAGCTCCTCCATGGTAAGCGTTTGAAGGTTTCGCTTTTTCTCGATACAAAAAGCCACGATTTTCCCCACCACCTTATGCGCCTGACGAAAGGGCATAGACTTTTGCACCAAATAATCGGCAAGGTCTGTGGCCAGAAGAAAAGGGTCGAGGTCGCGGGCCATGGCCTCCGCCTTGACCGTAAGCGTATCGATCACCCGTGCGAACACGATGCACACCAGTTCCATCTGGCACAAGCTATCGAAAAGCGGCTCTTTATCTTCCTGTAAATCTTTACAGTACGCCAGTCCAACGCCTTTGAGCGTTGACGCAAACCCGGTGTAATTACCGATGCAGCGTCCGGCCTTGGCCCGGATAAGCTCCAGCGAATCGGGGTTTTTCTTCTGCGGCATCATGCTTGATCCCGTTGACCAGGCGTCGTCAAGCTCGATAAAGCCGAATTCTTTGGACGACCAGATGATCAGGTCTTCGGCATAGCGGCTGCACGCAATGGCAAGCGAAGCGCAGCATGCCAGCGTCTCGAGGATGAAATCACGCGAGGCAACCGCGTCGATGCTGTTCGGGCTGACCCGCGAAAATCCGAGCGTTTGGGCCAGTTTTTCCCTGTCAATTGCAAAACCGGCGCCTGCCAGCGCTCCACTACCCAGAGGAAGGCTGTCGGCGCCTTCCTCGGCATTGACAAACCGTTTTTTCTCGCGTTCCAGGGAAAACAGAAACGACAGCCAGTAATGCGACAGCAAAATCGGCTGCGCCTGTTGCAGATGCGTATATCCCGGCATGATGACGCTTATATCGGCTTCGGCGCGTTTAAGCAGTTTTATTTGCATTTCGTTAATCAAACGCTGGATGGCGGCGCAGTACTTCTTGACATAGAGCCTCACATCGGTGACCACCTGGTCGTTTCGCGAACGGCCCGTATGTAATTTGCCGCCCGTTTCGCCGATTTTTTCCACAAGCAGCCGTTCGACGGCCATGTGAATGTCTTCGTCGGAGGGCAAAAATTTAATCGCGCCACTACGGTGATCGGCCAAAATGGCCTTCAATCCTGACACGATGCGATTATGTTCCGAGCGTGAAAGCACTCCGCACCCGAGCAGCGCATTGGCCCATGCGCAACTGCCCGCGATGTCTTCCTCAATGAGTATTTTGTCAATTCCAAGTGAATTGTTAAGTTCCTCCATGGTGCTGTCGGAAGGTTTGGCGAATCTGCCGTCCCACATTTTCATGCTTCCACTCCCTTCACTTTCATTTGAAGACTGGTTTTTCCGTTCCACACGTTTTCCTCAAGGGAAAATACGAGTGAAAACATCCTGGCTTTTTTTACGGTTTCGAGCCAATGGCCCAGATTGAATCCCACCGCGTCCATTTTTGCCGCCCCTGACGCCACGGTCATCTTGAGATGGTTCGCCCCGACGATTCGAGGATCATATTTGTTTTGTAAAGCACGGCATAGAAATAGCGGCCTCCAGTTGCCCGGCCCGAAAGGCTCCATGTGTTTGAGCAGGCTGAAAAACTTGGGCGTGAGGTCCGAAAGCGCAACCTGCACATCGGCCTCGACGCGGGCGACAAGATCGTCGAGCGATAAACACGATTTTACCACTTCATTGAAACGTTCCCGGAAGGAGCCGAGGTTCGCTTCCTTTATGGTCATTCCCGCGGCGGCGGCATGGCCGCCGAAACTTTCGAGCAAGTCGCCGCACTGCCCCAGAGCCTTGTGCAGATGGAACCCGCGCACGCTTCGGCCGGACCCTCTGGCTACCCCTTCGGCATTAATGGCAAAGAGAATTGCCGGCCGGTGATATTTTTCCACGAGCTTTGAAGCGACGATCCCCACCACGCCGCAATGCCAGTTTTCCCTGCCGATGACGATCGCAAAGTCCCGTTGCGAATCGCAATGCTCCTCGACCCATGCAAAAGCCTCTTTCTGCATGATCGCATCGATTGCCCGGCGTTCCATGTTCGCTGATTTGAGTTCTTGCGCAAAACGTTGGGCTGTGGCCTCATCGTCGGTAAGCAAAAGCTCGATCCCACGGCCAGCGTCTCCAATCCGGCCGACTGCATTGATGCACGGCGCGATTTGGAACCCCACTTCGCCGGTGGACAGCGGTTTGCCTGAAAGTCCCTGGGCGTTTATCAATGCCTTGAGTCCGGGGTTTTTTGTTTGGCGCAATTTTTCAAAGCCGAGGAAGGCGATGGTTCTGTTCTCTCCTGTCAATTGTACCACGTCCGCCGCGGTCCCCACAGCGGCCAAATCGAGATACTCGGTCCAGAATGTCTCCCCTTTTCCCGAACGCAGGGCCAGAGCATGGCAAAGTTTGAGCGCGATGCCCACGCCCGCCAGGCCGTCTTCGGGATATCCGCTTGTGGGCAATTTAGGATTTAAGATTGCGTATGGCTCCGGCAGACCTTCCTTGGGTTCATGGTGGTCGGTGATGATGACGTCGATGCCTGCCTGCCGGGCAAGCGCTACTTCCTTAGCGGCCGTGATGCCGCAATCGACGGTTATGATAAGCCTGGCGCCGCGTTGAATGGTTTTTTGCACTCCCGCCTCCGACATGCCATACCCTTCAATCAGGCGATTGGGGCAAAAATATTCAACATTGCCGCCGAGCAGCCGCAGGCTACGCAAAAGGATAACGGTGGCGGTGATGCCGTCGACGTCGTAATCGCCGTAGACGATAATCATTTCATGACTTTCAATCGCTTTCACGATCCGGGCCACGGCTTTTTCCATGTCGCGAAAAAGAAAGGGATCGTGGAAATGCGACAGCGCCGGCTTAAAGAACTTTGTGCATTCGTCAAGGGTCGTGAGCCCGCGAAGCACCAGGACCTTGGCGATGGCCATTGGCACGTTTATTTCCTTGGCAAGCTTTGCCACGGCAAGCATGTCGGCGTCACGGACGCTTATTTTTTCCTGTTGGGTTTGGATGAACATGTTTTTTATTGAGAGTTTTCTTGGTATATATTCTATTGATCGTACGGGCTATTTCAGGATCGATTTTGCCATCTGCGCGGGTGACGACTTATGTGCATGACCGCCAGGATTATAATATTAGTGTTTTCAAAAATGCAAAAAATACCGTAAGGAAATCTGCGAACCAAAACACGTCGGATTTGCTGATAAATTTTCGCAAATAATTCAGGATTTCTTGAAATTAAGGAAAAAGAAGCATCAATACACCGAAAAAACTCAGTTCCTAAACCTGGAGACTGCGATTCATACCATAAAAAGGCGTCTTTAATATCCTCCTCAGCTTCCGGACGGACAATGATTGGAGAAATCATTTCCTAGCCTGTATCCTTTTCTTCACTTCTTCCCATGGAGATCCGATATCCGGATTTCGATGGTAGGATTCAAGGCGTTTATCAAGTTCTTTCTTTGTTTCTTCGGGCAATTCGACCTGATCAGGTAAAATAGCGATGCTGTCCCAAACATCTTCCACGAATTGGATGCGTTCCGCAATGCTAAATCCGGCAACATCTGAAACCGAAATTCGTTTTTTCATAATTTCCCTCTTTATACTTTTATTTGCCCTTAAATTTCGAAGCATAATCAAAAAATACATTATTCAATGGCAAAATCCTGATATTATGGGATGACAAGAATGCATATTTGATTTGTAAGCTATCGATTATACTGACGGCTCGCACGCTTATTTTTTCCTGTTGGGTTTGTATGAACATGTTTTATTAAGCTTTCAGATAACGCTCGGCTTATTTTGCGAGGGATAAGCCCGCCATTTTATGCCGCGCAAACGTGGTTAATGTGTTCCTGATAAACAAGAAGCCGCTTAAAGCAACCTCGCGGCACCTGTACTGAGCCTTTGTCGAAGTAAACGCCCATGAGTCAAAATTGAATCGCTTATTATACAAGGATTTCCATTTCCCGTTTGCAAATTAAGCATTCCTTGTTTTCAAATTGAACACTAAGAAAACCACAATAAGCACATAAATACTTGTCATTCTCTGGTAATAGTATTTCTAATAAAGCTAACATTCTCTTTGAATCTGATATTAGTTTTATAATATCATCTGAAAAGACAACCTCATTATTATTCCATTTATTCCAATAAAAATATTCAATTAGGTTTTCATTAAATTCAGATTTGAATAATATCCATATTTCTGTTGCCAAATATCTTATGATGCGCTCAACATTCTCAATATTTAATTTAAAATCTAAATGTTCTATTCTATTTCTTTCTTCTTTGTATTTCAATAATATTTCTTTTTCTAATTTGATTTTGGCAAATGAGTTATAAAGTTCAATGGATTTTGCCAAACCGATGGTTTTATTATTATTAATCCATAATTTCTTTTCTCCAAGTTTGGTGCAGATACATTCCTTTAAATACAATTCAAAAGATTGAAATAAAAGCTGAAGGGATATTTTGATTAAGTATTTGTTCGGTGGCAAATGATACCCATTGATTTCAAAAGTAATGGTATTTCCTTTAGTTTCCGAGATTATGCCTTGATCATATTCTTTTCTTGCTGATTCAATTTCTAAGGAAGAATGATAATTCATTAAAGCAAAATAGAATGAATGATCTGCGTTTTCTTTTATATTTAATTTCATTTGTATAACTGTCGGAGCTAATATGCCGGACTTCGACCGTATTTCACCTTTACAAACATCAAATCTTGCTTGAAGAACAAACCACCCGCACACCAAATATGTCTACAAATGCTGACGGTCATGATTTAGCGCGTTGATATGTGGCCCTTCGTATGCATTAGTCAATGCAATTTCGTCCTGTTTCTTGTTCTGCTTGAATGGTTGGTCGTTTGAACATGACCGAGAATCCAGTTTCCTCCTTAAAACCAAAGGGAGAGTAGAACGATTGTGCGTCTTTTGTCCATAGAACTTGTGAAGCACCAGACAGTCTTGGGTGAGTTGTAATGAATTGAACAAATCTCTTGCCCAAACCTTTCTTTCGGAATTTCTCGTCGATTACAATATCAAGAAGTAGTGCGTAAATGCATTGGTCCGTCACAGCACGAGCAAATCCGATGAGATTGCCTTTGTGCATAACTGCAAAACATAGTGAGTTTTCAATACTCTTTTCGATTGTAGTTCGATCCCTATTCCCTGCCCAATATGTCTTGTGCAGTAGTTCCACCACTCGGTCAACATCAATCATGCTTTTGTCGTCGATGAAATGGTATTCCTCGAACTTCAGTTCCATTATCTTGCTCCAAGTCTCGTGCCCCGAGTCCATGAGATGCCGTTTGTCCGGTTGGGTTTCTTCATGGCTGCTGCGGGTATCTCCTCTGCTACATAAAGGGTGGAGCTGAGCGTTTGCCGCCGCAGGACTGCGGCCGGGATCACCCGGCCAAGCAGACCTGGGACGGCAATACGATCGAGCGGGATGTTCGGTGGCGCATTTTTGCGCCGACGTAACATTCCCGTGAGAGCGCAAGCTCAGCTCCACCCGTTCGGCGGCGCCGTAGGCGCCGCCGAACATCTATTATGCCGCTTTCCCTTTATTTACGCCATTCGATTCCATGCGATAGTCAAGAACATGCGGCTCTTTCTCAAGAACTTCAAGAAGTACTTTTGTTGAACCTGTCGGTTTCCGTTTGCCCTGTTCCCATTGCCGTATCGATGAGGGGCTTACATTCAGGAGTTTGGCGAATACGGTCTGGCTTATATGCGCCCTTTGCCGGATATGCCGGATTTTGTGAGGATCAATACTGATAGCCGGGATTCTTATCCCAAGCCCTCGTAGCTCCCTTTCTGTAAATGACGTGCCGAATCCGGCGTTGACCATGTCTTGCACGGATTCGGAAATTGCTTTTTTGATTGTACTACGCATTCGGCTCCTTTAGTGGTATTAGCATTCCTGCTGTTTGCCGCCAAGTTTCGCAGCAAAGAGGCCTTTTTCCAGTTCATGACAAGCTCGTAACAGGTCGGAATCAGCAAGACCTGATTTTTGGGCCCATTTGCTTAAGTGCTTTGTCTTAAACCTGTTCATTGGTATTAATATATCACATTGTGATATGGTTTGCAAGGATTTCAGTGGGTGCTATTTCGGCACCGAGAACACTTCAAGCGCGAATTCATAGCCGAGGTTTTTTTTTCGTTCCTCGTAGTAATCAATCGCTTTAAAAATTCCTTTTCCGCCTCCGGATGAAATTTAAAGGTCATTTTTTAAACCGATTCTGAATTTTCCTAAAAACTTTTTCTCCAGAAACCGGTTTTACCTTGCCCTTCTTAATTTCCATTGAACGGCTTAGGCAACCAACTGGCGCCGCGGTGCTTATCTTACGGGTTCTTTAGGAATCTCAAATAGAAGGCTGAGAACACCAAGACAGTGCCGATGTTCATTAACAGCCGTTCCCAGAATCGATGCTTAAAGAAAAGTAAATCTGCACTAACGATAACGCCTATCATCACCACAATGTAAAGCACTTCAAATATGCTCTTTGTCATTTTAATTCCTTTCTTTATTTGAATTTATTACAGCCTAACGCCCCGTTAATTTGCTGGTGATAAGCCCGCCAACTTACGTTCGCAAAGCACTACTGATTTCCTGACAAACAAGAAGCTGCGAAAAGCAAGGAAAACGCAAACGCCCATGAGTCAAAATTGAACGCCGTTAGGCTTTTCTATTTTGATAATTTGAATGACTTTGTTATTGTTTCAATTGCCTTTATTGCATTTTCGCTTAAATATTGGTATTTATATTCATCTTCATTTATCAGTATTGCCGTTGTATCCCATTTATCCTTTGCAATAGAATGATCCAAACATATCCAATAATGTTCCTGTGGCAATTTCAAAGTCGCATGGCATTGCCTCCCATTTATTTCTAAATATTCCTTTGAAATTGAATCGTATAAAATTACCGGCGGATATGGATTCTTATTTCCTTTTCCTTCCTCTGCTGCGGTTTGATAATATGACTCATAAGTTACTTGCCAGCTAAGAGGGTAGTGAAAAGTATAGCCCATCTGCTTATTGTAATAAACATTATATTTTGCTTTATTTTTATTTTGCTTATTATTTTCCGAACCCAAGCAAATTGTTACACATAATATTACCAACAGTAAGACATTGACTTTCATTCGTGCTCCTTTTATTCTTTTTATCAAGCCTAACGCCCGTGTTAATTTGCGAGCGATAAGCCCGCCAGATTCCGTTTGCCAACCTCATAACTTTCAAAGAAAAACCAATGCCCGCAAAAAAATAATGAACGCAACAGCTCGCGAGTCAAAATTGAACACGTTGATATGTGTGCGTATTGATTTTATTTTGTATTTAAATTAATCATTGGAATCATTCCATTACCTGCTTGAACCGTTGGCAAATGTCCATCCCATTTCTCAATCCATCGCAACTGCAATACTTCTGGTGTGACCTGTTGACGCTGCATACCAAGGGCTTGGGCCTCTGCTTGCGCTGTTGCTACCTTTTGCGTTGCTTCTATTTTTATTCTTTCAAGATCGCGCTGTGCTTTTAAAGCATTTTGCTCCGCAGTTTGCTTTGATTCAATTGCTTGCTCAAATTGCTGTGAAAAACTAAAGTTTACAATATTATAATTATCTACTACTAAATTATAAGAAAGGAGTTTGTTTCTCAAAGACTCTTGAATTTCTCCTTTTACTTTTTCTCTCATCGTAATTAATTCAATTGCATTATATTTTGATGTAATTTCTTTTACTGCTTCTTGAATAGCTGGATGAATAACTACATCTTCATAAGATATTCCAATTGACTGAAAAACAATATTTACCTTATTAGGTATAATATGATAATTTAGAACTATTTTTGAATCTGTCTGTTGTAAATCTTTACTGGTAATTTGCCAAGAATAATCCGAAACAATAAATACCACAGACAATTGGGATTCCAAACTGAATAATGCTATCTGATTTGAAATAATTTATGACCGGAAAAACCACCAACAAAAGACTGACCACCAGGAATCCAAGTCCGGTGGTTTTCATAAGTGCTAAAATGACATTCTGAACCCTTGGGTCCAATTTCTCCAATGACATTCCAGCTGCTTCTTCATGAAATGATATAAAACCACTTGAAAACAGGCTCTTTTGAGCCATTACCAGTGAAATAATTCCAACAATGACATACAAAACCATCGGTAATATTTTAAATGCGTTTTCCATTTACATGCCTTTTGCGGTAGCTTTTGCCTTTTTGCCTTTGTATAACGCCGCGCTAATATGCCGGACTACGACCGCATTTTCTCTCCGCAAACCACGAATCTTTTATTAAGAATCAGCCGCCAGCAAACCAAGGGCGTTTGCAGATACGGACGGTCATGATTTAGCGACTTGTTATGCGGCTTTTTTGATTTCTTCTGATTCGTATTCGGGAAACATAATAATTGCGGGATGTACGTTAAAAGCGTGTGCAAGCTGCTCCGCCCGTCTTTTTCCTATTTCAATTTTGTTGTTTTCAAGAAGACTGATGTTCGTTGCATTTATTTTGCAGCGTTTTGCCAGTTCTTCTTGAGTCCATTCCTTTAATTCACGAAGCATCTTGATTACTTCGCCGGTAGTCAAAACAGCATGCTGTTTGGCAGGTCCGAAATCGTTCTTATTAATTTTGTTCATTGTGTTTTCCTTTAGTAGTCATGTGGATTAATTTCAAGCACGTATACCGTTACAATATCTTCCTCCACCAAATAAATAACCCGGTATTGCAAATTTAATCTGGATGAACGTTGGCCTACCCGTTCTCCTTTTAATTTTTCATCATGGAATCCCGGGAACTCTCGCAATTTGTCCGGTCCATGTCTGAAAACGATATCCTTCCAAAGTTCATATTTCTTGACGACTTGCAGCGGCAGCCTGGATATTGTCTTTTCAATTGTACGATGTTCTTTAATGTGCCACATTATTATATATAATAACTTATTACGATTAATAAGTCAAATTGTTTTTAATTTCATGCCTGATGGGCGGCGCTGAGCATTCGCCGCCGCAGGACTGCGGCCGGGATCACCCGGCCAAGCAGGCCTGGGACGGCAATATGATCGAGCGGGTTGTTCGGCGGCACTTTTTTTTGCGCCACCGTAACAATCCCGTGCGAGCGCAAGATCGGCTCCACCCGTTCGGCGAGCGTCTTGTCCTCGCTCGCGAGAAACGCTTGAATCGGAATCGAATGATGGCGGAACTGATTTTTGCCTGACATACCCTCAAAAAGGGATGTGCTAAACTATTGCTTGGGTTGTGATCGTTAATTGTAGGGCTTCCTACGAGGTCGTTTTTAACCGAACGATACGAAAAAACCGAAATGTTGACAAAAGATCAATATTGTGAGATTTATTCATTATCATTGACAGGGATGTTAGGCGATCTTAATTTAAATGAAAAGCGGACATTAACTCAAAAACGCGCCGCAACATGAAGTTCATTCTCAACAATAGAAAACTTGCAGTGGGGATTATTAGCCTTAAAAAAGGATAGGCTTTCATTGATAATTGAAACAGACTGTTTCTCCATAACATTGTCCTTTGAATTTGATTTGTATTTTATTTCGCATAACATCTATTAGACAGACAACGATATATTTACCTTGAATAAATTATCTATTCCCGAAACGAAAAGCAAATAGTATGTCGTGTGGGTAAAGCGGTTGGAAGAATCCCGAATGGAATGCATGCGCTCGTTGAGTAGTCTGCTTCTAAGAAGACGTATCGAAACGAGCATTTTGTATTTTCTAGCCCACAAGGTGGATAAGGTTCTGTACGGGTAATTATCTACGCTAAACGCGTATATAATTCGCCTACAGAACCTAACCCGCGGCTTCTTTTCCCGCCCAGTAAATATTGCCCATCAAACGCTCAAGCAGTTCGTTGGGCGTGGAGGAAAACGCGATGCGGATGAGATCGCCGAAGGCGATGATGCCGGTGCTGTATTTCTTCAGGAGCGTCTGGCGCACCGCGTCGGCGTCGCCGCGCTTGAGCCGCACGCACATGAAATACCCGGAATTGAAGGGAAGGGCCGTAAACACGTCGGCGTATTCGGGATGGCTTGACAAGATTAAACGTATTTTTTCGAAGCGGCTTTTAAGCACCGCGTATTTGGAGTTTTTTTCCTCATCGTAATGCGCGTCGGCGTATGCCGAAAGGAGGAGCGACTGGCCGATGTTCGAAGCGTTGGAAATGCTCCCCCGGATGGCGCCGGCGAGCTTCGCCTCGAGCGCGGAATACATCTGCGGGGAGTTCCGGCCGCAGCCGAAGGTCACGAAACCCACGCGGAAACCCCACACGTAATCTTCCTTGGTCGGCCCGTCGAATTTCACGGCCAATATCCGCTCGTGGGCATTGGCAAGAAGCGCGAAAAGCGATTCCTTGATGATGTTGTCTTCGAACACCAGGCCGAAATACGCGTCGTCGATGAGCACCACAAGGTCATTGCCCGCTTCCGCGGCTTTAAGCAGCGCGTCTTTGATGCGGTGCGCTTCATCGATGGTGACGGTATACCCGGTCGGATTATTGGGGAAATTGAGCAAAACGATTTTTTTTCCTTTACCTTTGGCCATGACGCGCTTTTCGAGGCCCTCCACGTTAAAGCCATCGCCTTTAAACATCGGGAATGGTTCAAGGACCGCGCCATAGGCGCTGGAAAATACCAGATCGTAATTTTCCCAGTAAAGGTCCGGAATTATGATCTTGCTACCTTCATCGGCAAACAAATAACCTGCCATGGAAAGCCCGTGGGTAAGGGCGCTGGTCACGATCGGAAGGCTTATTGCCGCGCCTTTAAGCGACGGGTTTTTCTTGAAAAGCATCTCCTTCCAGATCGAACGTATTTCAGGCCTCCCGAAGCTGGGCGCATAGGCGAAAATCTGCCTGCCTTGCAGATGGATCTGCCGTGCCAGGGATTCCAGGCACATCGGGGAACCGTTGTCTTCAAGGGCCGTACCGATGGTGGCGTTTATTTCTTTTCCCGTCGCCTCGGCGGTCTGCGCCAGAATGCCTTTTTTGGGGAAAAAGATGTTCCTGCCCTTTTCCGAAAGCATCGCAAAAACGTGCGGGGTCGCACTCTTTATCGCCTCGTTGAGTTCCTTCGCCTGCGGATCTATTGCCATTGTTTTCTCCAACTGCACTAAGCTACTAAGATTCTATGGAAATATTACTAATTCTATATTAAAATCATGGTAATCTTTTTAATCTCGTAAATCGTGTCAATCCTGTAAATCGTGGTTTAAAATAAGACACGATGGCACAATAGTCAATATGATTAACGTCGCTTTTTTCCATCAACATTTTCTCGTGCAAACCGAGGTCATTACCGCGCTCAAACGCCTTCCCGGCGTCAGGGTCGTCGTGATCGAAATCAAGGACGATCCCGCCAAAGAGCAGAGCATGGAGGCTTGCCGCGTGCTCGACCAACAAGATTGCTCCTTGCTTTTTACCATTAACGACTGGGGTATGGATAATGAAGGCTTAATCGCGGCAGCATGCAAAAAAAACGCGGGAATCCATATAAACTGGTGTGTCGACGACCCGTTTTTTATGGAGGTTTTTCACGGCCGGCCCATCGCGGCCGCATCGAACCGCCTCGATTTTGTTTCCAACAGGGCCTACGTGGCGCCCATGCGGGAAAGAGGGCTGAATGCGCATTTCCTGCCCCTTGCGGCTGATCCGGCTATTTTTTACCCCCCGGCCGAAGGACCGGACTACGCACGCGACCTGTGTTTCGTGGGGAATTCATACCGCGCGCAAGTCAACGATTTTTGCTCGCCTTGCGAGGAGCTTATGGAGCGGCTCGTGCCCTTCATGGGCGACGTACTTAAACGCTACGAAAAAAACATGCTGATCGACCTCGAGCAGGAGGTGGCGGCGCAGCTCGATCGCCAGGAACTGCCTCCGTCATTGTCAAAACCGAAAGCGATCTTTATTGTCAAGCATTTCATAAGCTATCTGTTCAGGAAAAGGGCCATTTGCTCCCTGGCGCGGGAATACCCCGGTTTCGTCGTGTTCGGCGACCCGTTCTGGAAATGCGACCTGCCCGATGAAAAGGTCTTCACAACCGTAGGGTATTATACCAATCTTCGAGACACCTACGTCAGTACGAAAATCAACATCGACATCAACCGCGTGGTCATAACCGAAGGCCTGACCCAGCGCGTTTTCGATTGTTCCGCATGCGGTGGTTTTATTATCACCAATAATAAATCTATCATAAACGAATTCTTCGAGACCGGCGTTGCAGGAAAAGAGATCGTTACGTTCGAAAATGAGCATCATCTCAAAGAGCTTATTAATCATTATCTTACCCATGAAGATGAGCGTATTGCAATTGCACGGCGGGCACAAGAAAGGGTCCTAAAAGAGCATACGTTTGATCATAGAATGGGGACTGTTTTTAAAATTCTCTCCGAACAAATGGATCACGCGCTAAGGCCATGATATGAAAATAGCCATGGAAAAAAAGATATTCTGCCTCGAAGGCCTGTGGGAAGAAGACCTCACGAAAAAATCGACGATCCTGCCCATACTTGAACTTCTCTATCTCAATAATAAAATTGAATACATATACCGCGACTGCGCGACAAAGGAAGAATTCGAATTTTATTTGAAAAAGTGGCCATTGGAAAGATATAAGTATTTTCCGATACTTTTATTGGCCTTTCACGGCGACGAAGGCATCATCGACATCGGCAAGCACCAGTATCCCATCGACCGGGTGTCGGAGATCCTTGGCGGCAAATGCGAAAACGCCATCCTTTTCTTCGCATCCTGCAAAACGCTGCAAATTGACAAGAGAAAACTCAAGAAAGTCCTGGAAAACATCAAGGCGCTGGCCATCTGCGGTTACCGCAACGATGTCGACTGGATGAAATCGGCGGCGTTCGAACTGCTGGTGCTCAACGAAATGCAGCTCAACACCCTCACGGTGCAGGGCGTCGACGCGATCAGGAGAAGGATCGTGCAGGAATACCCGAAAATGGTCAAGGAGTTCCAATTCACCATGGTGACAAGGAGCGATTTGTAAACCTCATCCCCAGCCCTTCTCCTTGCTAAGGAGAAGGGTGCTCGGAGAGCGGGTTGAGGTCATTTCTTCCTCGCGCACAAAAAAAAGAAGGCACTTCCTTCGGGGCCTTTACGCCATGTAATGCCTTTACCCGATTTTGTAAATCCCGCGTATTTTCTTTCCACGATGTCCATCCCGCCTGAAACAAGCGGTGTTTCCATCCTGGAAACAATATCGTGCGGCCCGTAAATCCTCATGGCGCCGTCGTCGCGGCCTTCGTGCCAACGGGTGGCGCGGTCATCATATTCACACGCCGAAAGAAACATGCCCCCCGGCCCGAGCAACGAAGCCGCCCTGCTGTATGCGGGAAGATCGTTTTCTCCGGCATGTTGCAGGCTGAAAAGCGAACTTATGACGTTAAATTTTTCCGGCGGATCAAATATTAAAAAATCAGCTTCATGCACGCCATAGCGGACATTCCAGGACCGCGCGACACGCTTTTGCACATCAATAAAGCGATTGTCTTTTTCTACAATGTCAACCTTAAAACCCCTCCACGCCAGAAAGGCGGGAAAAAGGCTGTTGCGGGAGCCGATATCGCATATCCGGCTTTCTTTAGGCAAGGTGCGCAGGACCAACCACGCCCATTGATAGGCGAAATTCCTGACCGCATCGGACAGGAGTAATTTTCCCGACAGGGAATAGCCCAGTTTTCTCATTAAAGCGGGAATGTGCAAATCAATCATCCGTATCAAGTTTATTAAATCGGCTCGACAACAACCGCGGTCCCATAGCACAAAACTTCCGATACTCCCTGCATGATCTCGTTGGCGTCGTATCGTACGCCGATGACCGCGTTGGCCTCCAACTGGTCGGCATGCTTGAGCATCATGTCGAAAGCGTCGGACCGCGACTTTTCGCAGAGTTGCGTGAACAGGGAAATGTTGCCGCCGAAAATTGTTTGTAAAGACCCGCCGATCGTCCCGAATATGGAACGGGAACGGACGGTAATGCCCCTGACGATCCCAAGACTTTTGACGATTTTATTGCCGTCAATCGTAAACGCGGTCGTGGTCATTGAACGATGCATGGAGTTCTCCTTTGATTTTATTTTATTCCGGCCTTGAAATTGAACATACTCGATCCGGGGAGCTTTGTACCTTCAGCATACGAGGAAATCAGGTCCCGGTATAATTGTTTATCGGGAGCGCAAAAACTCAGATCAATAATATACGTTTTAATTCCCGCTTCTTCCAGCTTGTTTCTTTTTTGAAAAAGTCCCATGGGGGTTTTCGTTACCAGGTAATACAGTCCATGCTTTGCAGCGGTGTAAAATTCGTTTTCAAAGGAATCTTTTAGTTTTTCTTTTACTCCGAGAGCGGGCCGAATCCTCGAAATAAAAAGCGGGACATGCGCAAAGATATATGCCATTCCCCGGGGCGAGGCAACGCTGCTCATATTTGGATAATCGTCTTCCCACGAATACGTAAAACCCGATATTCCGCAATCCTGTAAAGTTTTCTGGGCGGCCCCATTGAAACAATAAATCATGGCGTCGGAGTATGTCTTCATTGATGCGTCGGCAAGTTGTAAATGCCCAAGGTTCTGGAACATCGCGCGAAAAACGCCCTTCTTCCGCGCTTCACGGACGATGATTTTCCAATCCGGGAACTCTGCCTCGGCGATGAACGGAGGAAACCCGATAATGGTTTTTTGCGCCCACATGTCAATCCATTCCCGCATGGCAAAAAGCCCCTTGAAACCTACCCGTTCCTCGGCCACGATTAAAGCGTCAATGTCAACCGATTCAAGCAGCGGAATCCACGCCGCATCGTCGATCTTGACGAATAATCTTCGCTTTGTTTGGGTCTTGGGGCCGTCGCGTTTTACCTGATAGTTTTGCAAAACGTTTTTCACGCCATCGTAATACTGCTTAAAAGCAATCGGCTTTACAGCCGTTGTAGAGTGTTTTTTCACGATATTTGGCCGTTGTGCAAGACGCGTGAGGTACACGGTGTCGCCTGTATCGCATGCTATCCGGTCCTTCAAACGGAGCGTCTGAAGACCGCCTGTGAGAGATACACCGGCAACACGGACATTTTTTCCCTCAAATCCGGATTGCGGCTGAATTCGTATTAAATCGCCTTCTCCAACCTTTTCTCCGTTTGCAACCGTGATTTCATCGCCGTTGCACTGTGTAATTTTTCCTAGTAAAAGCCCGGTTCCCGTCGGCCCCGTTGGATCGATAATGCCGTTTTGCTTGATGCCGTCAAGAAAGAGCATGGTTTTATTCCTGCCAAGATCGGCGCCGATCTTTTTCATCAGGTCGGGTATGCTGTGCGGATAGTCAATTGCTTTGCGATAAAGTCCGACAACGGTCGCCACGTAATCGGCGCTCTTCATGCGGCCTTCGATTTTCAGGCTGTTTATGCCCATGTTTCGGAATTTTTCGAGGTACGATAGGGCGCAGAAGTCGCCCGGAGAAAAAAAATGGCCTTTACCGGCGGTTGTTGAAAACGGGCGCCTGCACACCTGCGTACACCGGCCGCGGTTTCCGCTCGAGCCGCCCAGAAAGCTCGACGCCATGCACATCCCCGAAAAACAATAACACAGCGCCCCATGTACGAACAATTCGAGTTCGAGCGAGGTGTTTTTCCTGATCGCCGTTATTTCCTGTAATGTTAATTCCCTGGCAAGCACCGCGCGTTTTATACCAAGCTTTTGCGCAACAGCCACGCCGGGGCTGTTATGCAGCGCCATTTGCGTGCTCGCGTGGAGCCTGAGCCCGGGGAAATGCCTGAGGCAGATATCGACCAGCCCCAAGTCCTGCACGATGATGCCGTCGACCTTGAGCTGGTCAAGCTGATAGAGAAGATGGACGGCCTTTTCAAGCTCTATGTGCTTTAGGAGAATATTCAGGGTTACATAGATTTTTCTTTTAAGGCCGTGCGCATGGGGAACAAGATACGAAAGCGTCTGCGTGGTGAAATTCCGTGCGCGGAGCCGGGCGTTAAAATCGACAAGCCCGAGGTACACGGCGTCGGCGCCCGAGTCTATAGCGGCATGGAAGCATTCGATGCTTCCCGCGGGGGCGAGCAGTTCAGGTTTTTTAACTAAATTCAAGTTAATTGTGCAGCTTTCTTCAATACTAAAATATATATATTACTACCATCAACATGGAGGCCCCATGAATTTGGCGACGATTAAAATCACGGATCTGTCTTTGCGCACCATCATCGGCGGCAACGACTGGGAACGAAACACCCAGCAGGACGTGGTCATCAATATTGTCCTCGATTACGACGCTACCAAGGCCATTGACTCCGACGCAATGGAAGACACGGTCGATTACAAACGCCTCAAGCGCCGGATAATCGACGAAGTTGAAAAATCGCGTTTCCACCTCTTGGAAAAATTGACAAGCAGGGTCCTTGAAATAATCATGGAAGACAACCGGGTGCTTTCGGCGAAGGTGCGCATCGACAAGCCTACGGCCCTTCGCTTCGCAAAAACGGTCTCCGTTGAAATGTCCGACCGGAGAGGCGCGTGAACACGGCGGTCGTCGGCGTGGGTTCCAACATAAACGCCGTCCAAAACATCGCCCGTGCGAAAGAGGCGCTTTCCCGCGAGCACCGGCTTGACAAGGAATCTGCTTTTGTCAAGACCTCCCCTATCGGATTTTCCGACCAGCCCGATTTTATGAACGGCGCGTTCCTGGTTTCGACCGAACTGTCAATCGACGGATTCAAGGACTACCTCCACGGCCTCGAAAATCGCCTCGGCCGCGTTCGTACAAAAAACAAGTTCGGCCCGCGCACCATTGACCTCGACATCGTGGTGTGGAACGGGAAAATCGTCAATGACGATTTTTACGAACGGGACTTTGTGAGGAATGCGGTGTTGGAGGTATGGCCGGAGATAGAGGCATGAAAAGACAAATCGGTATTTTTCAAAAGACCTCTATCCTCTGACTCCTTTCCCCCGCAGGGGGAAAGGAGGACGTTATTAAAACCTTTAATTTTTTTACCCCTCTCTCCGCGGGAGAGGGGCGCCTGATATGGCTTGCCATATCAGGCGGGGTGAGGTCATCGGAATCAAAATATCGGAAACTTGGCCCCCACGCGAAACGCGACGTTTGAACCGGGGATTTTTGAGGGCGGCTGAATATTGTTGGCCTGAGAATCTTGTTCATAGGTGGTTAATTTACCATCTTTAGCGTTTAAGATATTCGTTACTGTAAAGTTCATCTGCTCAATTGCCATTTCCCCATACACGACCAAATCATTATATACCGGGTAATTTACCCCAATAGCCCCGCAAAATGCAATGGCAGGAGAGGTAGTAAAATATCCTTTGACGGTGGTTTCACTGTAAGTCCACGATAATGAGGCAAAATAAAGGCCTATCCCAAATCCGGTATACATATCAAGCAAGTCAAATATTTTTACCCGAGGCAATACCATTGCTTTTATTCCAAACGTATTTGCTTTATAGGTATTAGAAAAACTAGTGCTCGTTTCAGCATTTTCATAAACCGCGCTAATTGTAGGGACACCGGCATTATAACTGAGAACGGCTTGTGCATCAAGATTTTCCATGAGCTTATATATTCCGCCCAATTCCAGTTTAAATCCATCCCCGTAATTAAGATATTTACCACTTTTTTCCTGAAGTGTGCTTTGATTATCAATTTTTTTCGACGTGTCGATCAATTGCCCGCCCATTCCGAATCCGTAGGCGATGCTGCCGCACAAACTGAAAGCTTTTGAACTCCTATTTGACTTGTCCTGCGCGAAAAGCGCCGTCGCCATTGATAATACAAGTATAATCAATACGCTCATTGTTTTCACACAACCTCCATTATTTTAGGCATATACACGATAATCGATATCAGGGAAAATATTATTATGCGACTCAAGCAGGCCAACAAATTTTTCTTCAAGCCCGCCGGACTGCACACCTTCATGGAGTCTGTTGAAATTTTCTATGTGCTCGCTTACGCGGCGCCGCGCATAATTGACCATGGTGCCGCTTTTCATTATAAAGGCCCAGTCGCTCGACTCGGCGAGCAGGAGTTCGCGCGCCATCTGGTTGAGCGCCCTGCGCGTCAGGCCGTCGGCCTCCGAGAAACGTTTCGCGCAGTCCGCCATCAGTTCTTCCATTATGTGAAGTGGCGAATACATCCAGTCGTTGCTCTCGTCGAGCCACACCTCCGAATAGCCTTTATGTCCCCAGCTCGAAAGCGACGGCCGGCACACCTGGTTCTTGGGGTTTTGGGCAAGGTAATCCGATGAAGTGCACAGCGAGACCGTGTCCTGCTCGAACGCCATTTTCCTGATGAGGTAATTGAGCCAGTCGGGCCCTTCATACCACCAGTGGCCGAACAGTTCGGCGTCGTAGGGCGCGACGATGATGGGCCTGCGGTCCATGAGCGCGGCGCAGTATTCGACCTGTTTTTCCCGGTTGAACATGAAATTTCCCGCATGCACGAGCGCCCGGTCAAGCGCTTCGGCCTGGTCATAGGGCTTTTTATGGTCGGTCTTGCCGGTGATTTTATAGTATTTGATTCCCGTGTTGGAGCGGATGCCGATGGGGTCGATATAGGGCCGGATATATTTCATGTCAAGGTCAAAACCGATGTCCCGGTAAAATTCCCGGTACGCGAAATCCCCCGGATATCCCTCGCGGGAACTCCATACGGCCTTCGACGACTCGATGTCCCGGGCGAACGCGGCCACGGGCGCCCCGTCGCACAAAACAGGGGCGAACACGCCGTATTGCGGCCGCGGTTCGGCAAAAAGAAGGCCATGCGCATCTGTAAAGAAATACGCCACGCCCGCGGAGTCCAGGATTTTCTCGACGCCCGGGTAATAACCGCATTCGGGAAGCCAGAACCCCTTCGGCGAGCGGTTAAAATGGCGGAAATAGGACTCTACGCCGATCCGCACCTGCGCCCGCACCGCGTGCGGGGCGACCTGCATCACGGGGAAAAAACCGTGGGTCGCCGCGCTGGCGATTATTTCAAGCGCGCCTTTTTCCTGCAAGAGCCTGAAATGCCGCAGAATATCGCAGCCGTCGGCGTCGACGTACAGTTCTTTCGCCGACCGGAATTTGTCGACGTACATGCGGGCGCTTGCGCGGAAATCCGGCTGGTTTTTCGTCCGCTCGCATTCCTTTTCGGCGCATTCGATCGACCGGTCGATGTACTTGACATAACGCTCCTGCAAAAGAGGGTCGACAAGCATCGAACACAGCGTCGGCGACAGCGACATGGTGATCCTGAACGGGATCCGGTCATTGACAAGATTGTCAAAAACCAGCAACAAGGGTATGTACGTTTCGGTAATCGCCTCAAAGAGCCAGTTTTCTTCCAGCATGAATTCGTGTTCGGGGTGGCGTATATACGGAAGGTGGGCGTGGAGCACGAGGCACAAGCAGCCTTTAGGCGAGGGATTGTTTATTATCATGGCATCTTTCCTGGTAACTACTCACGTTCCCTGAGCGAAGCCGAAGGGAACTGGCCATCCCGCGAGCTCACTTCGACTTCGCTCAGTGAGCGGTGGTATAAGAATCGTCTATAGTGCTGAGAGTTACATAACTTCTACATAATACTGCCGGAACCCGAACCTTCCCCCAGTGCGATACCCATCCCATTCAATCGTTGGGCCGCCACCGCGCCGCTTCCCAGGGCGTCGGTGGAAATCCTTATAAGTTCGGCGGTGCCGACCATGTTCCACGCCTCATCCAGGCAATCGGACACCCCTTTCCGCGGCACATCGCACCTGTTCGACCGGACAGCTTCGAAAAATGAACTATCAGGCGTCAATATCCCGCATTCCAGCAGGTAGGTACGCCCCGGCTCCGGCGCCTGCACGTACTTTTTTTGTTCATCCCGGTGTATGAAGATGTCAAGGGTCTGCCAGGCGTTTGTCCCGTCGAATAAAATATCGGTCACATCGATGACCCGCAGGACCCATTTTGACGAATTAAATATATCGTCGCCGGCGGATTTTCGAAGGCCATCCATGGTATCGGGAGCGATTTCCCAATATACGAAAATGGACCCTGGGTCTCTGGGCGCCGCGCACATAAACGTTGTGCCATACGACTTTGGAACGGATACGCTGAAAGAACTTGTGGCCGGGGAGACGGCCTGCCGCGGCGACTTACGGGCCGGTTTTACGTCAATTGCTTTTTGGGAAGGGCCTTTTTGGCTAAGTGCAGGTGGAGTGGTTCTTGGAGGCCTTCGAGTATGCTTTTTCGCTTTTATAGGCATATGGTTCAATTATGCGGACTTGTCTACCTGCTGCCTATCGGAGGCAGCAAACACTATTTTCATTACCACCTGCAACCTGAAGTTGCAGGTAAGAGTCTCTAAGGTTGAATTATCTACGTAAAACGCAGGTAATTCAACCTAAGAGACTCTAATACCTCCCCTGGTTTGATTTATTCCATTTCTGGCCGCCATTAAAACCCAGAATAACATTCAAAAAATTCTCCGAATAACCGGGATAACCGGTGTCGCTACGTTTGCCGAGTTCAAGGGCAACATCGAACATTCCGCTCCCTTTGCCGATAGGCAGTCCCGCGCCGAGCGTGAGGGCAAATTCGGAGCTGGTTTTCAAGGGGAGCTGAGAATACCTGAATCCGGCGCGATAATTGATCGTTTCCCAGTATTTAGGGGTCAAGAGGTTCGGGGCCGGAATAAACTGGCCGCCGGCTGAAAATGAAAGGGCCGTGTTATTCCGTGCGGTAGTGTCAAGCAAGCCTCCGGAGGTATAGTTGTTCCAGAAAACCCCCGATACATCGGCGGCCGCCATCCATTCGGGAGAAAATAAATACGATGCGCCCACGGCCGCGGACGGCGGGATGCGCACGAAAGCGCTTCCTGAAGTCCCCGTGATAATGCCGGAGTCATTTATCGAAAAAACGCCGTTATTGGTTTGGGCCTTGCCGGTAAAGAAATATTCTCCCGTTAGTCCAACCTTGAGCTTCCCAAGCGGCGCGATGACGCCCGCGCGCAACCCGTTGGCGCTGAAACGGATATTGGTGCTGTCCCGCGAATATATTGACACATCAGAATTGATCGCGTAGACTTCGCTTTGCGAACGCGAAAAATAAACACGCTCATACGCGACGCCCAACTTTATCTTGTCCAGTTTTTCAAATTGCCTCCCCCATCCGATCTGCCAGGCAACAACTCCTCCCGACGTCTTGAGTCCCGGCTGGTACCCCACGCTATCGGCAGCATCGATGACAATGTTTTTTCGGGCGGCCTGAAACCTCGAATCGGCATTGCTTTGCAGCTCGAACGACGCGCCTATCGTACCGTATTTTCCCAGAGGGACCCCGAAGGAAACCTGGCAAGGAATGCCGGTAATAAAATTGGTATGATCGCCTGATTGCGAAATTCGCACCATGTCCAAGGTATAGAGCGCGGAGAAAACGGTTTTTTCTATGGTCCCGAGATTTGCCGGGTTAAGCAGCATGACGTTATAATCGGCCTCAACGCCGACCCCGGCGCCGCCCATGGTAAGCGACATGCCCGAATTCGGCCGCACCGGCAGGCCGAAGGGGTATCTCAGCGACAACATCGACTGCGCCCAGGTTGATGAGAAGGTCAGAAAGCAGCATGCACCGATTGCCGCCCACCGAAGATTTTGGCGGAAAAATTCATTTTTAAAAAACGGGATTTTTAAAGTATGTATCATAGTTGTTTTATTGAAACCTTTACCGCGGGTTCGTAACAATGGCGATTAATTTTAATTTTGAATCGGGCTTCCAGGCAATTTGAGTAAACGGCGGGCCATAGCCGGTCGGGCTGTTCTGCCCATTAATCCACAGATATAAATAAACCGTTTTGCTCTTATGGTTTACAACAAGGGGCTGGAGCATGCTGGCCAGCGGAATCACATAAGAAGTGTCACTTAAAGGGCTGATTCCAATCGAGTCCTTCAGCCAAAAATTCTGATATGTGTTAAAATCGTTTTGATTCGTCGCGAGAGTATCGAGTAATTTGTATCGCACGTTAATGGAGTCCAAGCGCATGTCCGACATGCTTTGCGATATTGGAATGCTCACGTCGGCCTTTTGAACAACGACGTATTTTTTATTGTCCGGCGCCGCGGTATCCATGAAATTTGCAAGTGAAGAAACATCAATTTTATAAATTGCGCGCCGAATGGTTTCCCACGAGGAAACCGGTGACAGGGTTGCGACCGCGGAATCCGGTTCAAACACAGTGCACGTTGCATGGTCTCTCCATAATGCCAAAGAATCCCCGGTGGTGTTCGAAGCGCCTCCATGGTAATATACGGTGATTTTCGGACTTGAGTTGTCTCCATTGATATTCATGAAACGCGCGAGGCCCGCACTTACCGTATCGGGCGCCAGACACAACGCAAATCCGCCCGTGTCTGAAGGGAGAATGGTGTCCTTCATTGCGTTTTTAATTTTCACCGCATAGACACTACTGTCGAGCTTGAACCTGAAAATGGTATCATCACCGCCCGCGCTGTCGGTGTTTACCAGCCAGCTGCCCATCACGGTTGTTTTTGTCAACAAAAAGCCGGAAAAGGGGATTGTATCCGAAAATCGTAGTAATAATGAGGAAGAATCTCTCAGCACCGGACAGGCGCCGATAGTAATCTTTACAGGAGATCCATTAACGGAAGAACGAGTGTTGATTCTTAGCCGTCGTACCTGAAAAACAGCGCTGTCAATAAAAGCGGTCCGCAAATTATTGTGGATCGTGGCGTCGGTTCTCAAGCTGAGCGGCCTGAATTCAAGATAGGTTATAGCGTCTCCGCGGCTGCCGGTCACCAAACCGGGAAACATTCCCGCGACAACGTATGCCGGGTTCCATTGATATCCGGGCGGGAACGTGTCGTTCACGTCGCGCATGCTGGAACCCATGCACATCAGGCTGTCGGAAAACGGTTTTACGTTTCTGTTGATGTCCGTGAGGTTCGGGTCGACGTCATTGACAATCTGCTCACCGACGCTCGTCGACGGCTTGAATATGTTGCCGCACGACACGGCGCCGCATACTAACGCAAAAAGGCATAGACTGAACAGTATTTGTTTTTTCATGCTTATAATTACGATCATGTTGAATGTAATGGTATAAAAAAATGGGAACCAAGATTTTTAATTATTGGGCCAAGATAAAATAGGTTTGCTTGGATAAAATGTCAATTTCAATATTTTTTATATGGTCCAAAGGAAAATTAAACGTTTGAGCGGAATAAATTACTATTTTTAAAGGCAACCACATGGAAAACAATCTGATAAAAAGGCCTTCGGACTGCACGGTCCTTGTCGTCGATGACGAGGAAGTCATCTGCGACCTGCTCGCCGCGACCCTGCAAGACAGCTACAAGGTGTCTACGTGTCAATCAGGCCGCCGCGCCATGGAACTCATCGAAGAGCTCGGCTTCGACCTTGTCATAGCCGATTTGAAACTCATCGACATGTCGGGCATCGACGTTCTTCTGTTTGCAAAGGAAAAAGACGACCTGACCGAGCTCATGGTCATAACGGGTTACGCGTCTCTGGAAACGGCGGCCAGGGCCATAACGCTTGGCGTTTCGGCGTATTTGTCGAAGCCCCTCGCCCTCGCCGACCTGCTCGTGCAGGTTGAAAAAGCGGTCGCTACCAGGCTGTTCCACCTTAAAAGCATTTCGCTCATGCAGGAGTCCGATTCATTCGCCCCGCACCTCAAAGGCCATCTGGGCGATATGACCTCGTTGTACCATTTTTCACGAAAGCTCATGCTGTCGCTGGAACTGCCTGAAATCATCCGCGTTATCCTGCAGGAAATAAACGAAAAGATGCAATCGACGTTCTGCGTCCTTGCCATGAATTATCTCAGCTACACGGAAATAGCGGCAATGCCGCGCGTGGGTGAAATCGACCAAACGAAGGTACGGGATGTTCTCCGGGCGAACTGGGACAATACGTTCAACATTTTCGACAAAACCATGTTCGAACAGGGGCATATACCTTTGAGGATTTATAAAGGAAGACGCGGCGCCTGCGAAATACCCGCGCAGGTCAGGCCGCTGGGTGTCCAATTGTCCATAATGGGACAGAACATAGGCTCGCTTTTGATATTCCGCGACGTGAAAGTGACGCCCACTCCGGAAGAAAGCCAGTACCTCTACGTATTCACGTCATTCGTGTCCTCGGTCATCGAACACGGCTATATCGACCTGCAGGCAAAACTCCAGGCCCGCACCGACAGCCTCACCGGAGTCGCGAACCACCGTGCTTTCCACGAAACGCTCTCCCGCGAAATCGCGCGCGCCGACAGAAATAAATCCGAGTGCGCGCTGGTCATCATCGACATCGACGATTTCAAGCGGATCAACGACACCTTCGGCCACCAGGTGGGAGACGCGGTGATCAAAGACCTTTCCGAGCGCATTATTACCATGGTCCGCAAAGGCGACACCTTTGCCCGGCAGGGCGGCGAGGAATTTTCGCTCATTCTCCCGGACACGTCTTTAGAGGGCGCGAAAATAATGGCCGACCGCGTATGCAAAAAAATCCGCGAAGCCCCTTTTGTCTTCACCCAGACCAGCGTTCCCTACACCATCAGCCTGGGCCTTTCGATTTACAGCGGCGCAAAGCCCCGGACCAAAGACGCGCTCATCGCCGACGCCGACAAGGCGCTGTACCTTTCGAAAAAAAGCGGAAAGAACATGGTCTCGATAGTCTGACGCACCCATAATGAACCATACCTTTTCTTTTTTCACGTCTTTCTACAGTGCGGCGCTTGAGCTGTGCAGGTTTGTCGTGGTCCCGCCTCTTCTGCGGATGAAGGTGTCCGAGGCATGGAACATCCGGGAGCGGCTCGATCTGCCTCCATTGATACATGAAAATACCGGCCGGACGGTCGTCTGGGTCCACGCGGCCTCGCTCGGCGAGTCAAAGCTGCTGGTAAAATTCCTGGACATCCTTAAAAAAAAACACCCCGACCACGTTTATGTGCTTACCGCGACGACACGCGCCGGCGTCGAATACCTGAAATCCCGCGGCGCCGGGCAGGTGATCGCGGTGGGGTTTTTCCCGTTCGACACCGTGAGATTGATGAAAAAAATGCTCCGGCAATTCGCGGTCTCCCGGGTTTGGCTCATGGAAACGGAATTATGGCCGTCGATGATGCTTGCGTGCATGCAGGCGAACGTGCCCGTTGGAATGGTCAATGCGCGTCTGGAAAAGAAATCCTTCGGTTCCTATCGGCGGCTGGGCTTTCTGTGCCGGCCGGTGTTCCGCTCGCTTGACATCGTGCTTGCACAGAGCGGGCCGTACGCCCGGCGGTTTGAGCAACTGGGTGCGCGGCCCGAGGCCGTTAAAATCATCGGCAACCTTAAAAACGCCGTTGACATATGCCGGCCTTTGCCTTCGGAAAAACGCGCGCTCAGGGCCTCGATGAAGCTTGCCGAGGGGGATTTTACGGTCACCGCGGGGTGCGTTCACGCGGGTGAAGGCCGCGTGATCAGGGAAGCTCTTGACAAAATAAAAACCGGCGGCAACCGCGTCAAATGCATCGTGGTCCCGCGGTATCTGGACGAATCCGCGTCGCTCATAAAGGAACTGGGGGAGGGCGCGCTGCGTCTAAAGGAAGCCTCATCCACCGCTGCCTGGGAAATCTGCCTCGTCGACAGGTTCGGCGTGTTGGAAACCATGTACAAAATGGCCGACGCGGCCATTATCGGCGGTACGTTCGTGTCCGTGGGCGGCCATAATGTCTGGGACGCGGCCCAGTTCGGCATTCCGGTGTTTTTCGGGCCGGATTTTCACACGCAGCGGGAAAGCTGTAAAAAACTGCTGGCCGCGGGCGTGGGGTTTTGTGCAAAATCCGCGGAAGAACTTGCCGGGCTTATCGCCGGCGCCGCAAAAACCGATACGAGCGGGTTTGCCGGGGCGCTTTCGCGCTTTATCCAGGGCGCCCATGATCGTCAACGGGAAATAGAGAGTATATTGCCATGAGCATTGCCATTGCCAAAACGCCGCACTCCTTTACCCTCCTCACCGGCAACGATACCATCAGCAGGGAGAAAGCGCGGGACGACATTATAGCCGCTGTGCAGGAACAGGCCGGTCAGGCGGAAATCGAGCGTTTCGATCAGGAGGCCCATTCTTCCGCTTCCTTTACAGAACGCATGATTACGCCGTCGCTTTTCCAAACGGTGCGCGTTTTCCTGGTCCTCGACGCGCATACACTGTCCCGCGAAGATCTCGAAAATTTCTCCAGCGTTTTTCCTTACGACATACCCGACGTATTTGTCATCATCGAAAGTGAAAAATCGAAGGCGGGAAAAAGCCGGGAGCGGGCCGTCCCGAAAGAATTCGGCAAATTTATCGAATCGTTTATGCATAAGGCCGAAGAACAGCCGTCCAAATTCGCGAGTGCCGATTTCACCATGCCCCCGGACTATAAAATGGCCGACTGGCTTGAATCGCAAACGCCCTTTCTGGTCAACAGGACCATCTCGAAATCGGACGCCGGATACCTAATCGACCTTGTAGGAAACGACAGCGCGGTCCTCTATTCCGAACTCCAGAAAATCGACATCCACCTCCCCGCGAAAAAGCGCATCGACCGTGCCGCCATAGAATCGGTGTCGGGCGCGACACGCCTCATGACCCAATTCGAATGCGCCCAGGCCCTCGGCAGGAAAGACTTCGCAAGGGTCCTCGAAATCATCGATTCGCTCTATCTGGGCAGCGTGTATCTGCCCTTGTATATTAATGCGATTTTCAAGCATTTCTGGGCGCTTTTTAGGATCAATAATTATGCCTTGGCCAATCCGCAGGAGCTTTCCGAGTTCCAGCGCGCGATCAAGCGCTACGATAAAGCCGTCCAGAACAATCTGGGACTTAAAATAGGGGTCGCCGCGGGCCTGTTATCGGATGCCCAAGCCGGCGGCGTCTACCCCATTATCATTAAATCCGGCGTCGTTCAGCAGGCCCTGTCATTTAGGGAACAGGATTATAAAAAAATATTTAAATGGCTTGGGGAATATGATATCGGCATAAAAACGGGCCGCATCGACGATTCGAAAATAGGGTTCCAGTTGCTGTGTTATAAGATCTTCAGGGCCGGAGCTTTAGAGTAATGCGATATTTCTTTCGCGTCGAATATGACGGGACGCGCTACGGAGGATGGCAGTGCCAGACCAACGCCCCGAGCGTGCAGGCGGCCCTTAACACGGCATTTGCCACCATTTCCCGGCAGCCCTGCATGGTCGTGGGGGCGGGACGCACCGACGCGGGCGTGCATGCGCGGGCGCAGGGCGCGCACGTGGACATCGACGGTCCGCTTGATGTTTATAAATGTGAGCTGTCGGTCAACGCGGTGCTTCCCCGCGACATCAGCATATACCGCCTGCAACCCGTAAACCCCGATTTCCATGCGCGGTACAGCGCCGTGCGGCGCCGGTACAGATATTATATGACCGACCGGAAAAGGCCGCTTCTTTACAAGAAAGTATGGATGCTGTTCCATAAGGTCGATTGGAACGCGGTGCGAGGGGCGCTTCCCCCGCTTTTAGGCAAACATGATTTCGGCGCGTTCTGCGCGTCGGGCAGCAGCGCGAAGACCATGACGTGCACTATACTTCGCGCGGAACTTTCCAACACGCCGGAGTGCCGTGTGTTTGAAATCGAGGCCGACAGGTTCCTGTATAAAATGGTCCGTACCATCGTCGGGACGCTCATCGACATAGGCCGCGAAAAGATCACCCTGCCGCTCCAAGAAATCATCGCCAAAGGCGACCGCAAACTGGCCGGCGAGACTGCGCCCGCGTGCGGATTGGTGCTGGACAACGTGGTATATGAAGGAATTGACTGATTTTTCTTGAAACGGATGTTATACCATTGATAAGCTTTTAATTGTATATTTATCATAGGGGTTTTTACATAGCTGCATTCTCCCCTTCTCTCTGTGGGAGAAGGGGCCGGGGGATGAGGTCAAAACGGTATAGTTATAATGACCATCCCCTTACAAACATACAGACATTTTAAAAGAAAAAATCAACCCAAAACTCTTCAAGGAGGTCACATGTCGCGCACGAAATTAGTTTGTCTTTTTGCGATTGCGCTGTTTGTATGCAAGACTTCGTCCGTCTTTGCGGCAGCGGGAATAGGAATACATTATGGGTTCGACATGACCCTTAAAATGAACAATATGCCGATGGAGCAGACGTCCTTTGGCAACCTGAAATTCGGATTGGACAATTTTCCGCAGTCTCAGCTCCCCGCCGGGTCTGGCCTCAGTGACACCGTTCCTCTGACCGGAAAAAACATTCCGGTATTTATCAAGCGCGTTGATTTGAAAAACCCGGGGATCAACTTCGGCGGCAAATTTTATATCGACGTCATCCCCGTCATCGACGCCATCGAATTGTCGACCAATTTCGGCGTATGGCAATATGACGGCGCGGTAATATACCCGAGGTCGATAAGTTTCAACCCGACTCCCACCGGCAACGCATTGAATGGCTGGGCCAATATCCAATACGACACCATGCCGATCAATTTTAAAACTTTGGACCCGTCCGCATCTTTCTGGGGAATGGACAAGACCCCATACGCAAAACTCCACATAGATGCAACGGTCCGAAAGTATATCCTTCAAATTCCTCCAATTGTCAAGATGCTGAAAATCTATGGCGGAGCGGGTTTAAGCGTGGATTTTGCCACGCCCATGCTGAGCGCGAAATTGATTGAAGACGCGTTAGGCCCCACGCTTAACACCCAAATGAATTACTCGGAGTTGAATTCAGTCATGAGCGACCCGACCATCATGAGAAAGGTCCTTGACGAAATCATTAACAAGATGATGACGCCCCATTTCGGCTGCAACCTCGACCTGGGCGCGATGGTTAAAATACCGGTGGTCCCCCTCGGGTTTTATCTCGACGCGAAATACATTATCCTCTTTGACAAGCTCGACAAATATGTTGACGTTGGAGGAAACGGGCTGCTCATCAATATCGGGGCCGCATTGGTATTTTAGTTACTCTTGGCTTTTGAACGACAATTTATTGTCGTTCGGAAGCTTAGAGTAACTTACCTGCTGCCCGCGGCAGGCAGCAGGTCAAATAATTTAAAAAGGACCTCCATTTGTCCATGAAACGTCTCTGGGCGCCCTGGCGCATGAAGTATATCAGCGGAATCAGCAAAAAAGACGATGGGTGCATTTTTTGCTCAAAACCTCTTGAGACCGACGATAAAAGCAATTTGATCCTGCATCGGGGCGACAAGAACTTCGTCATTTTAAATGCTTTTCCTTACAGCAACGGCCACGTGCTGATAGTCCCGTATGTCCACACGTCGGAACTCGACATGCTGGACGAGGCCGTTTCAAGGGAATCGTGGCGGCTCCTGGTGTTGTGCAAGAAGGTACTGGCAAAGGTTTACAAGCCAGATGGGTTTAATATCGGCATGAATATCGGACGATCGGCCGGGGCTGGAATAGAGCAGCATCTCCATATCCATATCGTCCCCCGATGGCATGGCGATGTCAATTTCATGCCGGTAATGAGCGATACACGCGTTATTTCACAGGACCTTGGGGACACCTACGATTTATTGGCCCCGCATTTTAGTCTCTGTAGCTGAATTATATACGCGTCCAGCGTATATAATTCCTGCGTACAGAGACTTATCCACCTTCTATGTTATGAAGGCAAGTAAAAACGCTTGCCTCCCGCAAAAAATTATTCTC
>Ga0182017_10000017_pt1 | contig 112628 bp, 114 predicted proteins | sample 712E3DmetaG_FD_120492 | JGI IMG/M metagenome (GOLD analysis project Ga0182017, IMG submission 120492) | Permafrost microbial communities from Stordalen Mire, Sweden - 712E3D metaG | ecosystem: Environmental > Terrestrial > Soil > Wetlands > Permafrost | place: Sweden: Stordalen | collected... | reverse complement strand
GCAGCTCACGTTCCAGGAATGCGTACATGTCGCGAACCTCCTGCAGCGGTTCCGGGTTGCCTTGCGGGCCAAGCAGTTCGAGGCCGTCGACGGCAAGTTCCTGCAGCCGCTGGAGGAGCTCGAGACGCCACAGCATCATCCGGGCCCATGCCCCGGACTTGATCACGAAACGATCCCGTCGGTCGCCCGCACGGACCGTGCGCTCGACGAAGCGGTAGTGGATGAGGAGCTGGGTCATGTTGCTGATCGAGCCCTTGCTCGCCTGAAGGGTTTCGGCGAGATCGCCGGCCGTAGCGCCGTCCGCCGGGCCGAGCAGGATGGCGCCGAGCACTCGCCCGGCCATCCGGGGCAGGTGCATCGAGTCGAAGACGAGGCCGATCTCTTCGACGAAACGCTCCGCCGAGATGCGAGAGCTCCGGTTTTCCCGGGCTCGTTCCATCAAGTCGTCCACCCGTCTGCCTCCGGGAATTCCCGTGCCGAAATCGGTTCATGCCGACGTGAGTTCGTTCAGGCTAAGACGTTCGGTATGTTCGGTCAATACTGAACAAAATGCTGTGACACGAACGACTAGGCCCTAGCGGCCCCGACCGGGCCATCCAATCCCCCTGAGAGTGGCAGTACCTCCGGCCGGCGACCCCCGACGGGGGTCACTCCACTAACGATTGGCTCGGGCCGGGAATACACCTACAAGCCCTCCCTGCCGAATGCTTCGGGCCATTCACAGGACGAGTCCAGCGCCGCCTGCCGGTGGACGAGTCAGCCAGCCAGACAGGTAAACCCAAGGATTGGCCAAATGTCGATCGCCAGCTATCCCGTGCAGGACCGTCGGGGGGCGGGCCGCTCGGCTGCGGCGCCGCCGAGGCCGGCACGCGTCATCACCCATGCCCTGATCATCCATCAGGCCGAGATCGTCCGCCTCGGCGTGTCCACGATGTTGAGCAGTGGATCGGCCTGTGAAGTGGCGAGCGCGGCATCCGTGTACGAGGCGTTCCGTCTCGCATCGGACGTCCACCCGCAGCTCGTCCTGTTCGACTTCGTGCCGGCCGAAGGACCCGAGGTCTGCCGGCTGCTGGCGGCCCTGTGGCCGCGCCCCCGGCTCATCGCCCTCGTAACTCGCGGCCGCGAAGTCTCCCCGAACGACTGCCTGTCCGTCGGAGCCGACGCCGCGATGCTTATGGACAACGTCAACCGCGACACATTCCTGGTCGTAGTCCGCCGCGTGATGGACGGAATGGGCCCGGTCGTGGCCGGCTTCCCGAGCGTCAACGAGCCCCTCGATGCCGCACTCGTGGACGAGGGCCCGGTTTCGCTCCTCACTCCGCGCGAGCGAGAGATGCTCTACCTCATCGGCCAGGGCCTCTCCAATCGGGAGATCGCCGAATCACTGGTCCTGTCGGTCAAGACGGTGGAGGCTCACCGCGCCAACCTGAGTCGCAAGCTGAACGTCCGCTCCCGGGCCGGGCTGATGCGCCTGGCGCTCACCGGCAGCCTGGCCTGATCCATGATCCCCTTGACGCGCCCAGACGGAACGGCCGTGCTGATCAACCCCGACCGCATCGAGCTGGTCGAGGAAACCCCGGACACCGTCATCACTCTCGCCGACGGCAAGAAGATGCTCGTCCGCGAAACCGCCACCGAGGTGGCGACGCGCTTCCACTACTACCAGCGCTCGCTCCACGTGGACTCGCGCTTCGGTGGTCGGCGCGCCTACGACCCACCGACCGATCACGACCCGGCGCAGTACGAGCATCCCAACCGGGCTCGTCTGCGCTCCTACAACGAATCCACCAGAGGCTAGGCCGAAACGATGGACGCCGGCATCGGCATCATCCTCTGCATCGTCGCCATGATGGTCGCCGACGTCTTGGACGGCGGCTCGCCCGCGGCGTTCATCAACCCCTCCGCGATCCTCCTGATCTTCGGCGCGACGTTTGGGGCGACGATGGCGTCCACCTCCGTCAAGCAGTTCATGACCTTCCCCAAAATGCTCGCGCTGAGCATGAAGCCGCGCGTCAGCGACATCACCACGATCCGCGAGATGCTGGTCAAGTTCGCCGAGCGCGCCCGCCGCGAAGGCCTGCTGGCGCTCGAGGGTGACGTCGAGGCGGTCGAGGATCCGTTCATCCGCCACGGCCTCCAGATGGTCATCGACGGCCTGGAGCCCGACACCGTCGAAGAGATCCTCGAGATCGAGATCGAGTCGATGCAGGCCAGACACGCCAAGGGCATCGACATGTTCGCCAAGATGGGCGGCTACTCGCCCACCTTCGGCGTGCTGGGCACCGTCATGGGCCTGGTCAGCGTCCTCTCCAACCTGGCCGATCCGTCGGGCCTTGGCGAGTCGATCGCGACCGCCTTCATCGCCACCCTCTTTGGAGTCGGCGCCGCCAACATCCTGTGGCTCCCGATCTCCGCCAACCTCAAGGGCAAGGATCAGGCCGAGGCCAGGGAGAAGAACCTGGCTCTGGCAGCGATCCTGGCGATCCAGGCCGGAGACAACCCGCGCATCGTCGCCCAGAAGCTGCGCGCCCATGCCGGGCCTGAGCCTGAAGCCGCCGAGTCGACCGAGAAGGGCGCCGCCGGGGCGGCCATGGCGGAGGCGGCCTGATGGCATCAAAGCGCAGGCGCTCCCACGCCGAGGGGCCGCACGACAACGAGGAGCGCTGGCTTCTGACCTACTCCGACCTGATCACGCTGCTGTTCGTGCTGTTCGTCGTCATGTATGCCATCAGCACGACCGACGTGCGCAAGTTCGTGGCCCTGGCCCAGTCCGTCTCGGCAGCCTTCAACGCCGACGTTCTGCAGGGCGAGCAGGCCATCAGCATCAACAACGGCCAGGACACGACGGTCCAGCAGGAGACGAGCGCGGCCGGCACGAGCCCCGTCCAGTCGGACCTCAAGGCCATCAAGGCCGCCCTCGAGGATTACGCCATCGGCCAGGGGCTGGGTGGCGAGGTCCAGGTCGGTGTCGCGCCTCAGGGCATCGTCATTCGACTGAACGACGCGCTTCTCTTCTCCTCGGGTCGGGCCCATCTGGACGACCACGCCCTCAAGCTCGTCAATCAGGTCGTCGACATCATCAAGCCGCTGCCGAACCCGATCCGGATCGAGGGCAATACCGACGATCAGGCTCCGGACGGCGTTCTCTACACGAGCAACTGGGACCTCTCGACCGACCGCGCCCTGGCCGTGCTCAAGGCCATGGTCGACATGGGCATGGACCCCAGCCGGCTCTCGGCCCTTGGCAATGCCCAGTACAACCCCATCACCCCCAACGTTGACGACGCGGCGAGGACCAAGAACCGGCGCGTCGACATCGTCGTCATCTATCCCCCCGCGAGCGACACAGCGACGCCCGCACCGTTCGCAGTTCCGTCCTTCTGATGAACCTGGAGTACCGCCCGTGAGACTCCCAATTCCGCGAGGCCGTCGCGCCATCCTGGCCCTTGGAGTGCCCCTCGGGCTGGCCGCGGCCGGCGCCCTCGTCTTCACCCAGATGTCGGCGGCCAAGGTGCCGGTGACCGTTCCCGATCCGGGTCCGGGTCAACTCGGCCCGATGCTCGCTCTCGACGACAAGGTCATCAACCTGTCGACGACGACACCGGGCGGCTACAAGTACGCCAAGATCGGCGTGACGATCGAGTTGCGGCCCACCACAGCCAGCTTCTACGACCTCCACGGCACCGACCGGACCAAAGCCGAGACGACCGAGCTCGCATCCCACACAGACGCCGTGCCGCTCCTGATCGATGCCGTCGGGAGTGTCGTCTCGGCCCACGACTCGAGCACCCTCACCACGGCGGACGGGCGCGCCAAGCTCAAGACGGAGCTGTTGACGGCCATCCGAAAAGTCCTGGGCCAGGACGTTGTCCTCGATGTCTTCTTCACCGACTTCGTGATGCAGTAGGCGAGCCGTCAGATGCTGTCGCAGGCCGAAATCGATGCGCTCCTCGGGGCAGTGGCCGATGGCTCGCTGCCTACTGAGGACCAGCCGCCGTCCATCAGTGCGGACGGCCGGATCGTCAAGACGTATGACTTCCGTCGACCGGCCAAGTTCTCCAATGAACAGCTCCGAACCCTTCAGGCCATTCACGAAACCGTCGGTCGCGTCGCCGCAGCCCGCCTGTCGTCGTTCCTTCGAGGCTCGATCGTGATCCAGCTGGCCGGCACCGACCAGCTCATCTTCGACGACTACGTGACCCAGCTCAGCCTGCCCACCGAGCTGGTCGTCATGGCCAGCAGCGGGCTGGCCGGCCCCTTCATGATGGACGTGGATCTGGGCTTTGCGCAGGCCGCCGTCGATCGCCTGCTGGGCGGCCCGGGACGCATCCCGAGCGAACGCAACGAGCCGACGCCGATCGAGGCGGACCTGATCGCGCGTGTCATCGGCCACCTGCCCCACGCTCTCAACGAGGGTTGGTCGCACCTGCAGACCCTGGACGTCTCCGTCACGGAGTCGGCTCTGACGCCGATCCTGTTGCGGATCGCGGCCCCGGCCGAAGTCGTCGCCGTCATGACCTACGAGGTTCGGTTCGCCGGACAGACGGCACCGATGACCATCTGCTATCCGTACGCCACGCTCGAGCCACTCCTTCCGAGACTCGCCGCGACGATGTGGTACGCGCAACGTCGCGCCGCCTCCAGCAACGCCGGCATCCGCGAGATCCTCGAGAACGAGGTCCGCTCCGTCGAGATCCCGGTCGCCGCCTCGTTCAGGGCGGTCGACATCCCGGTCGAAGCCCTCACCGAGCTTCGACCCGGCGACGTAATCAGGTTCGACGAGCACTTCGACGAGCCTGTCCTCATTGCGGTCTCAGATCAGGCACAGGCATGGGCGATTCCGGGTCGAGTAGGGGATCGCGTCGCGCTGCGTCTGGTGAGCCCACTGCAGCCCATGGAGGCCTGACATGAGCTGGGAATCCTTCGATTGGAAGCCCGCCGATGGGGCATCCCTGGGCGCAGGGGCCTCGATCCTGCCGTTGTGGCCGATGTTGCGCTCGGCCATCGCCGAGGCGATCTCGGCCGACGCTCTGTGCCCGGTCACGATCGGGGAGTTGACCGTCGGCCACCTCAACTACGCCGACTCGCCCACGCCCCTGGTGCCATCGCGATCGTTCGAGCTTCTCGGCACCGACCGGCGCGGAGCCTGGGCCGCTCTCGACCCGGCCAAGGGCGACAAGATCGGCGGCAAGGTCTACGCGTCCGAACGGCTCCAGGAACTGGTCGTGGAAGGCATGGACAGCGCCTTCGAGTCGATTCTCGGCGAGGGGCTGGGCCTGGGCCCGGCGGTCGACGTCTCGGCGCCGGACGCTCCCATGCTTCTGCTGCGCCTTCCGATCACGTCGGTCGACAACGAAGAGCTGATCCTCATCTCCGCCTTCGACGATGCCGTGGCCGGCGAGCTGTCGGCTCACATCGTGGCCCTCCAGGCGCTCTCGTCGGAGGCCGCCATGACGCCGCCGCCGGCCCCCGCTCCGGTTGCGCAGCGCGCTCAGGAGTTCAGGGCGGCCACAGCCGGCCAGGCTGCCGCGCCATCCGCCGCGGCCCCGAACGGCAACGGCGCGCCGGCCCCGCTTCCGACCAACGTCCGACCGGCGCAGCTGCCGGAGCTGACCGCCGCGCCGACCGTGCAGCCCGGCTACAACATCGACCTCCTGCTGGGCGTGACCCTCCAGGTCGCGGTCGAGATCGGGCGCACGACGTTGCCGATCCGAGACGTCCTGGCTCTGACGCCGGGCTCGATCATCGAGCTCGACAAGCTGGCCGGCGAGAAGGTCGACATCCTGATCAACGGCCGCCCGATCGCGCAGGGTGAGGTCGTCGTTGTCGACGAGAACTTCGGCGTGCGGATCACCGACGTCGTGGCCCGTCAGCAGCGCCTCTCGCCGTCGGGTCGCTGACGATGACGGTAACCGGCAGCCCGGCCGCCTCGAACGCCTCCGAAACGGGGCGGGACGAGTTGCGCCGGCCTGCCACCGGACGCCGGATCGCCACCATCGCCTGCCTGGCCGGGCTCGCCGGCGTGGCGGCGGTCGGGCTCCTGCATCCGCTCGCGGTCGCCGGGGGCGCCCAACCCAGCGCCACGGACGCACTCGCGGTCTCAGGCCTCGGCGCCGTCTGGGGAAGCAGCGACACCACCGGCGGATTGAACTGGATCGATCTGATCACCAAGGGCACGATCGTCCTGGCCCTTCTCTTCATCACGTTGCGGGTTCTCGGCCGAATGGGAACCGGGGCGCAGAAGCGAAGCGGCCGGCTCGAGGTCCTCGAGTCGCGGCCGCTCGCGCCCAAGGCGTCGCTCCATCTCGTGGCCATCGGCGATCGCCGCCTCGTGGTCGGGCTGACGCCGAGCGGCATGGTTTCGCTGGCCGAGTTGGATGCCGCCGAGCTCGAGACATATGAAGCCGAGACCGCCCCTGACGGGCGATCGGCGGCGCCCGCCTTCGCTACTCCGACCTTCGGCTCGGCTCTCAATTCCGTGCTCGCGCCGCTCGATTCGCTGACCGGCAAGCTCGCCACGTTCCTCAACGGGGGACGGGTGCGATGAGCCGCCGACGTCTCGGGTCGCTGCTCCTGCTGACGTTCGTCGTCCTGATCGTCGCCGGCTGCTCGTCGACGACGGGTCAGTCGGACATCTCGGTCAAGGTCGGCGACGGTCAGGCCTCCAGCGGCAACGGCCAGTTCGCGCTCTCGCTCGAGCTGCTGGTCGCAATCACCGTCCTGTCGCTCGTGCCGGCCATCCTGATGCTGGCCACGAGCTTCACCCGGATCGTCGTCGTCCTGTCGCTGCTGCGCAGCGCCATCGGCATCCCGAACCTGCCGCCCAACCAGGTGATCCTGGGCCTGTCGATGTTCCTGACCTTCTTCGTGATGTCGCCCGTTTTCACCAAGGTGAACAACGACGCCCTGCAGCCCTACCTGAACAACACGATCGACCAGAACGCCGCCATCTCCAAGGGCATCGATCCGTTCCGTGAGTTCATGCTCAAGGAGACGAGGACGGAGGACCTGCAGGTCTTCATCGACCTTTCGAAGGAGCCGCGGCCGGCGACGGCCAACGACGTCTCGATCGAGGTCCTGCTGCCGGCCTACGTGGTGAGCGAGCTCAAGACCGCCTTCACGATGGGCTTCCTGCTCTACATCCCGTTCCTGATCATCGACCTCGTGGTCGCCTCGGCACTGATGTCGATGGGCATGGTGATGGTCTCGCCGACCCAGATCGCCCTGCCATTCAAGCTGCTCCTCTTCGTCATGGTCGACGGCTGGGTCCTGGTGGTCCAGTCTCTCGTCCGGAGCTTCGGCTAGCCATGAGCGGATCCGACGTCGGCGCCGTCATGCAGCGGGCCCTCTTCACGACCCTCATGGTCGGAGGGCCGATCGTCCTCGTCTCGATGGCCGTCGGCCTGTGCATCTCCGTCCTCCAGGCCGCGACTCAGATCAACGAGGCCACGCTGACCTTCGTCCCCAAGCTGATCGTGGTGTCGCTGGTCCTGATGATCTTCGGTCCGATGATGGTCAGCCAGCTGACTGACTTCACCCAATACGTCTTCCAGGTCGCGTCCGAGGTGTCCAAGTGACCGTGACGATCGCCGGCGGCCAGGCCTCGATGCTCTTCCTGGTGATGCTGCGTTGCACGGGGCTCATCTTCACGGCCCCGATCTTCGGTCATCACTCGATCCCGACGCTGGTCAAGTTCGGCCTGGCGGCGGCGCTGACCATCGCCCTGACGAAGGCGGCCGGAGCCGCGGCCGGGACGATGCCGCTTCTCCTCGCCGCCCCGATCGAACTGGTCATCGGCATGTCGCTCGGATTCATCCTGTCGATGGGCTTCCAGGCGGTCGAGCTGGCCGGGCGCGTCATCTCGATCCAGCTCGGCCTGTCGCTGGCTTCCGTGTTCAGCCCGACCGAAGAGGAGGCTTCGACGGCGATCGACCCCTTCTTCTCGGTCCTGGCCGGCCTGGTGTTCCTGGCCATGAGCCTCCACCTGGCGGTCGTCCAGGCACTGGCCCACTCGTTCGCGGTCTATCCGGTCGGCGGCGGGTGGCCGGCCGACCTGGCTCTGACCGCGTCGCAGACGATCGCCCTGTCGCTCGAGCTGGGGGTCAGGGTCGCCCTCCCGATCGCCCTGGTGCTGCTGCTGGTCGAGCTGTCGGTGGCCTTGCTGGCCCGCGCCATCCCGCAGATCAACGTCTTCATCCTGGGCCTGCCGCTAAAGATGCTGGTCGGCATCGCGGTCCTGGCCGTGGCCATGCCGACGCTCATCAACGGCACGGAATCCATCTACCGGTTCGTCTTCCAGGCCGCCTCCGGCGGCACCCTCTCGACGTAGGCGCGGACGATGGCTGAGAAGACCGAAGCTCCAACTCCACGAAGACGCGAAGAGGCGCGCGCCAAGGGCCAGGGCGTAGGCCGATCCTGGGAGTTCTCGATGGGCCTGACGCTCGGCGTCGGCACTCTGGCACTGGCCAGCCTGCTCCCGGGCGTGGCGGCCACGCTCGTGACCCGGACGCAGACGGCAATCGTCAACATGTCGCCCCGGACGAGCAACGCGCAGCTCGTCAATCAGACCGGCGACGCGATCCTGACCGTCCTCATCCTGATCCTGCCGCTGGCCAGCCTGGTTCTTGTGGCGGGCGTGGCCGGCAACCTGATCTCGGGCGGGCTCGTCTTCTCCTACAGGGCCATCCGGTTCGACATGAGCCGGATCAACCCGCTGACCGGGCTCAAGAGAATCGTCGACCGCCAGGCCCTGGTGCGGCTCGGGCTCTCGGCCGCCAAGCTCTCGATCCTGGCCGTGATCTCGTGGCAGGTGGTCGGCAGCCGCATCCCGTCCATAGTCGCCACGCAGGGCTCGAGCCCCGCCACGATCGCCGGCAGCTGCCTCTCGGCGGTCTTCCAGCTTGGACTCACGATCACGATCCTGCTCGCGGTCGTGGCCCTGGTCGACTTCGTCGTCCAGCGCCGTAAGGCCCAGCAGTCGATCCGCATGACAAAGGAAGAAGTCAAGCAGGAGTACAAGGAATCCGAGGGCGATCCCCATGTCCGCGGCGCCCGCCGCCGTCGCGCCCGGCAGATGGCCTTCGCCCGGATGATGGACGCGGTGCCCACCTCCGACGTAATCGTCACCAATCCGACGACCCTGGCCGTGGCTCTCAAGTACGACTCGCTGACGATGCGGGCGCCCAAGATCGTGGCCAAGGGCCAGCGGCTGATGGCCGAGCGGATCAAGCAGCTCGCGCGCGAGAACAACGTTCCCGTGATCGAGGACAAGCCACTGGCGCGAGCCCTCTTCTCCCGTCCCATCGGTTCCGAGGTCCCGGCGCATCTGTATAGAGCGGTGGCCAAACTCCTGGTTCTGGTCCACCAGGCCCGGTTCAGCGCCGCGGCTCGGTCGGCCGCCGGGCGTCGAGATCGAGCGCGCGGACCCGTCGGCGGTTCCGCTTCGAGGCCGTGGTGGACGACCACCGCCACCGCCGCCGCCGCCGGCTCCGCCGTGCTCGACGGCGAAGTCATCGAGGCGACGGCAGCGACCGAGCCGGACGCCGAGCCGGCCGCGGCGACGGAATCGGACGTCGTGCCCGACGATGCGTGGCTCGATGCGGCCCCTGTAGAGCCTGCCGAGGTCGATGAAGACGCTCTCGCCGCGGCCCTGGCGGAGGACGAGTTGGGGGACGTCACGCCGGAAGAGCTGGCGGGACTCGAGGCCGGCCTCGTTCTCGGAGACGACCCCGATTCACTCGACGACGACGGAGGCCAGGTGCGATGACGACTCAGGCGACCGCGGCGGTCCCAGGTCTGCGCAGGAGCGACGCCCTTCTCGCCGGTGCCGTGGTCGGCATCGTGGCGATGATGATCATCCCGCTGCCGTCGGCGCTGCTGGACGTCCTGATCGTCCTGAATATCACCTTCTCGCTGACGATCCTGCTCGTCTCCCTCAACATCCGCGAGCCACTCGAGTTCAGCTCGTTCCCACCGCTGCTCCTGATCGCGACCCTCTTCCGGTTGGGCCTAAACGTCTCCGCGGCCCGACTCATCCTCCTCAACGCCCATGCCGGCGACGTCATCAGCGCCTTCGGCCGCGTCGTCGTCGGGGGGAACACCGTCGTCGGCATCGTCGTCTTCCTGATCCTGGTGGTCATCCAGTACGTGGTCATCACCAACGGTGCCGGTCGAGTCAGCGAGGTCGCTGCCCGGTTCACTCTGGACGCCATGCCCGGCAAGCAGATGAGCATCGACGCCGACCTCAACGCCGGCCTCATCACCCCGGACGAAGCCCGAGCGCGCCGGCGGGCGATCGAGCACGAGTCCGACTTCTACGGCGCGATGGACGGGGCCTCCAAGTTCGTCAAGGGCGACGCCGTGGCGGCTCTCGTCATCATCGTCGTCAACATCGTCGGCGGCCTGACCGTCGGGGTCATGCAGAAGGGCTTCGACATCGGCACCGCACTGACCACCTATACGGTCCTGACCGTCGGCGACGGACTGGTGAACGAGATCAGCGCCCTGCTGGTGTCGGTCGCGACCGGCGTCCTCGTGACGCGCAGCGGCTCGGAGGCCGGACTCGGCAGCGACCTCGGCACGCAGCTGCTCGGCCGGCCGAAGCTCTTCATGGTCGTTGGCGGAGCCCTGATCCTGATAGGTCTCGTGCCCGGGTTCCCGATCTTCGTGTTCGGCCTCGGCGGCGGCGTGGTCGCCGGCGGCGGCTGGTTCCTCTCGCAATCGCAGACGGCCGCCGCGTTGGCTGTGGCCACGACCGGACCGGCCCCACTCACCGCTCCGTTGCCCGCCCTCGGCAGCGGCCAGGACAGCCCGCTCGACGCCCTCAAAGTCGAAACCATGGAGCTCGAGGTTGGCTACGGTCTGGTAGGTCTCGTCGAAGGCGGCGCGGCCGGTGGCCTGGTCGAAAGGATCGGCCTGATCCGCCGGCAGATCGCCGGCGAAATGGGCCTGATCGTGCCGACGGTGCGCATCCGCGACGACCTGGTCCTCGACCAGAACGCCTACGTCATCAAGCTCCGCGGTTCGGAGATCGCCCGCGGCACCGTCGATCCGACCAAGATGCTATGCATGGATCCCAACGGCGGCGAGATCGCCGTCAGCGGCATCCCCACCACCGAGCCCGTCTTCGGCCTGCCCGCCTCGTGGATCAGCGTTGCCGATCGTGAACGGGCCGAGAGCCTCGGCTACACGGTCGTCGACGCGGCCTCAGTTCTTGCCACTCATCTGGCCGAGACGATCCGGCGCCATGCTCACGAGATCCTCGGCCGCCCGGAGACCAACCAGCTGCTCGAGGGCCTCAAGCGCGACCAGCCGGGCCTCGTCGAGGAGTTGATCCCGAGTCTGGTCAGCCTGGGCGACGTCGAGAAGGTTCTGCAGGGGCTGCTGCGCGAGCGCATCCCGATCCGCGACCTGTCGACGATTCTGGAGTCCATCGCCGACGGCGCCCGCAGCACCAAAGAGCCCCTCTTCCTGACCGAGGCGGTGCGCCATTCGCTGGCCCGAGCCATTTCGATGCGCTACCGCGCCCCCGACGGCGCCATCCACGCCATCGCCCTGGCCCCGGATCTCGACACCCGGCTCGGGGCATCGGTCATGGTCCAGCCCGGCTATGTCGGGCTGGAGCTGTCGGGCTCGGACAGCCGGATGCTCATCGAATCGATAGATCGGGCGCTGAAGAATCTAGCCATCCAGCGCTACCAGCCGATCCTGCTCTGCACTACCCGGATCCGGTTGGCCCTCCGGAATCTGACGGAGCGGCACCTGCCGCAGCTCACGGTCCTCTCCTACGAAGAGATCCTGCCCAGCGTCAACGTGCAAGTGCACGCCCAGGTGGAGGTTTGATCCATGCAACTGCTCGTGGCCACGTGGACGCTGAGGATCGCGATCGTTGCCGCTCTGGCGGTCGGTGGCGTGTCGTACCAGGCCGGCGCGCCGGTGATCGATTGCGTCGACCGGGCCCTGGCCGCGGCCGTCGGTTTCACCCTTGCCGGCCGCTTCCTGATGGGCTGGCTCGAACCGCCCGAGGTCAAGATGCTGAGGCTTAGAAAGCGCCGCGAGGCGAAACGGGCCAGGACCAGTAAGGCGGCCACGAGCGACTCGGTCGCGGCTGCTCGAGCGCGGCGTTCCGCGTCCACCATCTCAAGAAGCGCGTGAGGCTGAGGAGACTGCGTGATGTTCGACCGACAGTACCTTCCCCCGCTCCGCGCATCGGCCGTCGACGGTTCAGTGGCGGCCCGACCGGTGTCGCGGCTTCTCGCCGAGACAAGCGCCGGCCAGGTCGTGGAGCCGCTCGTCAAGCTGCCCTCCGGATCCGAGCGCGAGCTGGGATCGGGCTCCGGCGGCGCTCCTCCGGACGACGCCGATCGCAGACGAGCGCCGGAGCCCAAAACCGACGCCGAGGCCGGGGCCGCTGCCGCCCCAACCGGCGAGGGCGAGGCCGACGGCGCGCGGACCGCGGACAACCAAACCGATGAAGCCGTCGATCTCTCCGGCTACGGCGCCTACGGCAACACGCCGGCTGCGGGGCTCGGCCTGAGCCGCGACGAGCTGGTCAACAAGTACGCCCACCTCGTCAAGTACGTCGTCGGTCGCCTGGGGGTATCGGTTCCGGGTCTCTTCGACCACGAGGACGCGATGCAGGCCGGCGTGCTCGGGCTGCTCCGGGCCATCGACGCCTACAAGCCGGAGGCGGCGGCATCGTTCGAGTCGTACGCGATCCTGAGAATTCGCGGCTCCATCCTGGACGCCGTCCGCTCGCTCGACACCGTCGGAAGGGCCGGCCGTGAGGCCGCTCGAGCCATTCAGGGCGCGATCCGCGACCTTCAGCACGAAGTGGGCCGAGCGCCCACCGAGTCGGAGATCGCCGCCCGGCTGGGTCTGCCGATCGGCCGCTATCGCGAGCGCCTCCAGGCGGCGTCGGTCGTGACCGTGTCGCTCGACGAACACGATGCCCGCGACAACGACGACGAGTCGCTCAATCTGGCCGACAACGCCCCCGATCCCAACGCCGTCGATCCGGCCGACGAAGCCGCCCGTCGCGACGCCATCGCCTCGCTCGTGCAGGAGATGGGCCGTCTCGGCCAGCGGCCGCGCATGGTCCTGGCCCTGTACTACCAGGACGAGATGACGTTCAAGGAAATCGGCCAGGTTCTGGGCGTGACCGAGTCGCGTGTGTGCCAGATCCACACCGAGGCCATCCTGACTCTTCGTGGCCGGCTGGTGGACTCGGACGTAGCCGCGCGTCTTGGGCGGCGGAGGGCCCGGTCATGATCCGTGGCTTCTACACGGCCCTTTCCGGCATGGTCTCGGCCATGACGCGACAGGCGGTCGTGGCCGACAACATCGCCAACGTCAACACCGTGGGCTTCAAGCAGTCCCGCACGACCCAGGACGACTTCGAGCTTCAAGTCATGAACTCGATCGGGCCTGAGCTCGGCCAGCTCGGCACCGGCGCCATCCCGACGAACCTGCGTCTGGACATCAGCCAGGGTCCGTTGCAGGTCACCGACAACCAGTCGGACCTGGCGATCGAGGGTGACGGCCTCTTCGTCGTCCGCCAGGGCGGCGGCATCGCCTATACCCGCGCCGGCGACTTCGTCGTCGACGTCACCGGAACCCTCGTCACGCAGCAGGGCTATCCGGTGCTCGACACCGCCGGCCACAACATCCAGCCGGGCCAGCCCTTCACCGTGGCCGCGGACGGAACGATCGTCGGAACCGGGCAGCGGATAGCGCTGGTCGGCTGGCCTCCCGGCGGCGTGACCCGTCTCGGCGAGAACCTCTACTCGGCGGGCGGCCAGCTCACCCCGGGGACCGGCCAGATCCACCAGCGCATGCTCGAAGCCAGCAACACCGATGTGGCCGTGGGCATGACGGAGCTGATCTCGCTCCAGCGCAGCTTCCAGATGAGTTCGCGAGCGCTCTCCCTCCAGGACGGGACGATCGGCGACGCGACCCAGCTCGGGCGGCTGCGATGATATGGCTGTATCAGGGTCGCAAAGCAGCCACAGGAGCAGTGAGATGACGAGCGTCCGCAAGGAATTCTTCGGCAGCCACCAGGGCCAGAACGTCGATCTGTACACCCTGACAGCCGGGGACGGCGCAGCCGTGAGGATTTCCACGTACGGCGGAATCGTCACTTCCTGGACGGCTCCCGACAGGAACGGCAAGCCGGCCGACATCGTTCTCGGCTTCAACGACCTGGCGGACTACACGAGCGATGCCTACCTCAAGGCAGGCCCCTACTTCGGGGCGATCGTCGGCCGCTACGGGAATCGCATCGGCGGCGCCCGGTTCGCCCTCGACGGCGTCGAGTACAAGCTGGGCGCCAACAACGGCCCGAACAATCTCCACGGCGGACCCATGGGCTTCGACAAGCGAGTCTGGGACGGCACGGCCGATGCCGCCGGCGCCGTGAGCCTGGAGTACGTAAGCGCCGACGGCGAGATGGGCTACCCCGGGCGGCTGGCGACGAAGGTTGTCTACTCCCTCGCGGCCGACAACGCCTTGCGGATCGACTACTCGGCGACCACGGACAAGACCACGATCGTCAACCTGACCAACCACTCCTACTTCAACCTGGCCGGAGAGGGCAGCGGAGACATCCTGGGCACCGAGGTGCAGCTCAACGCCGGCCGGTTCACCCCGGTGAACGAGAATCACATCACGACGGGTGAGCTGCGCTCGGTCGAGGGCACTCCGTTCGACTTCCGGCGCGCAACGCCCATCGGCGCCAGGATCAACGGGACCGATCAGCAGCTCGGCTACGCCGGCGGCTACGACCACAACTGGGTCATCGACCGCGGCTCGGAGACGGGGCTCGTCCTGGCGGCGGCCGCCTACGAACCGGCCAGCGGGCGTCTGCTCGAGGTGCTGACGACCGAGCCCGGTGTCCAGTTCTACGCCGGTAACTTCCTGAACGGCAGCTTCACCGGCAAGAGCGGCGAGCCGTACGAGCGTCGGAACGGGTTCTGCCTGGAGACGCAGCACTATCCGGACTCCCCCAACAAGCCGGGATTCCCGAGCGTGACGCTAAAGCCGGGCGAGACCTACCGCACAACGACCATCTTCAAGCTTTCGGTGAGGTAGCGAGGTGCGACCCGTGAAGCTGCCGGCCACTGCCCAACCGGGAGTGCTGCCGTGAGCGAGTCTGCGTCATTCAGAGGGCCTCGAACGGGGCAGTTCCGAGTGCCCGGCAAAGGTGCGATGCTGGTCCAGCTGGCGCGCCGCGGAATGGTGCGCGGCTCGGCGTCCGATGAAAACGTCGACCCAACGCAACGCATACGTCGAATCGATGACGATCAACCCCTCCCGCGAGTCAAGTCGCCAAGGTACCGGCCGATCTCTAGGGTGAAGCCCATGAGAGGAAAGCAATGAAGATCGAAGACCCGCGGTCCGTTACCTCGTCGCCGAACCTCCGCCCGACAGCTCCGGCAACGCCGGCGCCGTCGCGACCGGAAGCTCAAAGACCACAGAATGACCGCGCCGTCAGCCAGCCGGCCGCACGCGTCGAGCTATCGTCGCGCAGCCGGGAGATGCATCGGGCCCTCGAGGCCGCCAATGCCGCTCCCGACGTCCGGACCGACAAGGTGAACGACGCCAAGCAGCGGATCGCTCAGGGCACGTACTCGGTCAAGGCCGAGGTGGTGGCTCGGGGGATCCTCGACACCAAGGCGTAGATGTTTGCGCCGGGCGACAGCGAGTTCGCCGGCAGCGCGGTTGACTACCGCGCCGGCCTCGGCTCGGCCGAGTTGTCCGCGCTTAAATCCGCTCTCGACCGCTTGATCGCGGCCTCCGATGGGGTGGCCGACGCCGTCACCCGCCACGACCGCCCGGGCCTCGAGAGTCGCAACGAACAGGCCGACGCCCTGGTCGACGAAGTGAACCGTTTGACGGCCGCGCTGAGCGACGAGGATCGTGCCCTTCTGGGACCGGCCGGAGTCACGGCGCTATGCCAGAGGCTCGCGGCGGGCGCCCGACGGAACGCGTACCTCATCGAGCACGCCTGGGCCACCGACGCGGCCCTGATGCGCCTGATCATGGGTCTCGGCACAGGCGGCAGCGATGGGGCGGTAGAGGGCTACTCCACGAACCCGGGGCCAACCTGCGTGGATCGGGAGGCCTAGCGTGAGCTCTCCATTCTTCGGCCTCGATATCGGAGTCACGGGCCTGCGCGCCGCGCAGCAGCAACTCGACACCGCAGCCCATAACGTCGCCAACGCCAACACTCCCGGCTACTCCCGCCAGCGCGTGACGCTGGTCGAGGCGCCGCCGTACACGTTCCCGGCATTCAACCGCAGCGGCCTGCCCGGGCAGGTCGGCTCCGGCGTGTCGGTCGCTTCGATCATGCGCGTTCGGGACAGCTACCTGGACCTCCAGGTCCAGGCCCAGAACAGTCTCAAGGGCGAATGGGACGCGCGTCAGCAGCAGCTGGCCAAGGTGGAGGCCATCTTCCCTGAACCGTCCACGGCTGGTCTGGGCAGCGTCATCAGCAAGTACTACAGCGCCTGGCAGGATGTCGCCGCCAACCCAACGTCGACGGCCGCCCGGACCACCCTGACCGAGCAGGCCGCGACGCTGGCCCTGGCGATGAACCGCGACTCTACTCAGCTGGCGTCTGTGACCACCGGCATCAACCAGCAGCTGACCCAGCAGGTAGCCACGATCAACGACCTGGCCAAACAGATCGCCAGCCTCGATGGCCAGATCCAGCGAGTGACGATCACCGGCGACAACGCCAACGACCTCAGCGACCAGCGCGAGCAGTTGCTCGAGCAGGTCAGCGCGCTCGTTCCCACGACGGTACTGACGCGTTCCGACGGCACCATCAGCGTCCAGGTCAATGGCGTTGACCTGGTATCCAACGTGTACGCCCGCCCCATCGTCGCCGCCACCGACAGCAACGGCAACGTCATCCCGCAGTGGGCGGACGGCAGTCCCGTCGCCCCATTGGCCGGGCAAATGAAGGCGCTGCTGGACGTTCGAGACGTTGACGTCGCCGCTTACCGGACACAGCTGAACACGCTGGCACAGGGCATCGCCGACTCCACGAACGCGCTCCATCAGCGCGGTGTCGACGCAAACGGGAACGCCGGTCAGGCCATCTTCACCTACTACGCCGGGAACGCCGCCGCTACGCTGGCGGTCAACCCGGCCGTCGCGGCAGACCAGCGATTGGTGGCCGCCTCGGGCTCGACGAATACCGCGGGCGACGGCTCGGTGGCCGGCCTGATCGCGGACCTGCAGAACGCCCGGACCTACTCGGCGGGCGTCGCCGGCACCGATGTCGTGGGCGGGACGAACCTCACCACCGGAACGACGGCGCGGCTGACCTACGTCGCCATGGACACGGCCGTGGCTCAGGTCTACACCTTCAGCAGCACCGCGCCCGGCTCTCTGACACTGACCGGCGCGGACGGCAGCCACCAGACGATCACGGTGGCCGACATGGGCACCGGGGCTGCGCAGGTGCTCAACTTCGATCAACTGGGCATCAAGCTCAACGTCAGCACGGACGCGGCCGCCAAGACCGCCGCCGATCTGGTGACGGACCTGACCACCGCGGGCCACAACACGCTGGTCGGCGCGTCGGTGTTCACGCCGTCCCAGACGAGCACCGACTTCTACGCCGGGCTCGTCGGCAAGATCGGCACGGCATCAAGCCAGGCGACCGAGATGTCGGCCAACCAGCAGCTCGTGGTGGATCAGCTCACGACTCAGGTCGAACAGACCAGCGGGGTCTCGCTCGACGAAGAGGCGACCGACATGATCAAGTTCCAGCACGCGTATCAGGCCGCCGCCCGAGTCATCACGACGATGGACGAGATGCTGAACACGCTCATCAACAGTACCGGCCTGGTCGGCCGCTCATGAGGTCTGATCGATGCGCGTAACCCAGTCAATGATGTACGACGCCGCGAACAAGAGCCTCGGCAACGAGATGGCCGCCATCCAGTCCGTCACGGAAAAGGTCAGCTCCTCCAAGCGGTTGAATCGTCCGTCCGACAATCCCGCCGACGTTCGTTCCGCCATCGGGCTGAACGACACCCTCGCCCAGCTCAACCAGTTCAGCCGCAATATCGACTCGGCCACGCGAACGCTTTCGGCGATGGATACCGCACTGTCGGGCGCCGGGGATCTTCTCCAGCGCGCGAACGAACTGGCGATCCAGGGAGCCAACGGAACGCTCAGTGCTTCTGACCGCCAATCGATCGGTGCCGAGGTCTCTCAGCTCACCGAGGCGATGGCCCAGGCGGCGGGCGCCAAGGTGGGAGACGACTACATCTTCAGTGGCTACAAGGTTGGCCAGCCGCCGTATCAGGTCGTCGGCCCGGGCCAGGTCGGTGCCTATACGGGCGATCACGGAGTCACGGTCGCGCGCATCGGGCCTGCCAGCACGATGCAGGTGAGCCTTCCGGGCGACGCCGTCTTCGGGCCTGCGATCGCTGCCTTGACGCAACTCCAGGCCGATCTCAACAGCGGCCAGCCGGTCGCCCAAACGACGATCGCCCAGCTCTCGACGGCTCTACAGGCCATGACCCAGGCCCAGGCCTCGGTCGGCGCCCGGGAGAACCGGCTAACCGCCGCCGCCTCTTCGCAGCAGGACCTGATCACCAGCAACCAGTCCATGTTGAGCCAGCTCGAAGACGTGGACATGCCCTCCGCGATAACCGAGCTGACTCAGCGCCAGACCACGTACCAGGCGTCCCTGGCCATCACCGCCAAGGTGATGCAGTCGAATCTGATCGATTACCTCAGGTGAGATGCGCTGGTGAGCCGCCGCGGGCAGGCCACTTCCGCCTAGTGCCAGTAAGCGAGGACAAGTCCGTGCCCCAAGCCCCAACCGCCGCCGCGATCGTCTTTCCGGACGGTCTCGTCGGATTGCCCGCGCTCGTCCGCCACCGCCTCAGCATCGTTCCCGACACCGCTCTATACGAGATTGTCTCGGACGACGACCCGACGATCGGCTTCATTGCCGCTTCTGCAGACAGCGTCAGGCCCGGAACCTCCGATCGCTTGCGCGAGCGCGGCGTCATCGGCGAAGGCGAATGGGTCCTGGCCATCCTTGCCGTCCACGGCGATCCGCCGGCGATCACCGCCAATCTGGCCGGCCCGGTGGTCATAGACATGGCGAAAGCGACTGCCAGACAACTGGTGATCGAGGATCCCGAGTTTCCGCTTCAGGTGCCGGTTTCGGAGGCGGGCTGATGCTCGTACTCACACGCCGCCCCGGCCAATCGATCCGGATCGGGCCCAACGTAGAGGTGCGCGTCGTCAGACTCGAAGGCGACCGCGTCGTGCTGGGCATCGCGGCTCCGCGCCATGTCGCCGTGGTCCGTTCTGAGCTGATCGAAGAAGTCACGGGCGAGCTCCGTGAAGCCTCAGATACCAGGGCCAGGCTGCGGGTGATGCTGTCGCCGCATGGGTCGGAGGCTGCGGGCAGTCTGTCGGTCGCGGGTTTGGCCGAGCCCACCGCCAATCGCCCCGAGGACGACGACCCCAACATCGCCTGAAGGGGGCGGCGCGTGGACGGTGATTCGCCTGTGACGGGTGCTCTTCATTTGCTCGTATATGGCGAGCTCGATTCGGGCGTCAGCGCACTTCTGCGCGTCGGGCAGTTCCGCAAGCCCCTCGCCGCGCTGGGCGTCGAGGTTCGCGGCTGGTCGAGCTTCGCCGACGACGTGCTGAGCGGTGGCTCGGCAGCGGGCGCCAATTCCGCAGTGAGAGCAGGAGAACGTGCAGGCACGGACGCTCTTCGCGAGATCGGCATGACGGCCATCGCCTGGGCCGACGTCATCCTGTTCCGGCGGTTCAACTCGACCCACTACGTCTGCACGGAGTGTGAGGACGACTTCCCCGGCCCGGACGGGCATCGACGCCATCTGGCTGATTCTGGCCACTACAGTCTGCCCATCGATCCACTGATCCGTCCCATCGTCGGGTTGCTTGCGACCCACCCGAGCATGTTGGGTGGGCGAGCGATCGTGTACGAGACGGACGACGACCCGCTGGCCTATCCGGACTGGACCGGTCTCGGGCCGACTGCTCGGCGGGAGCGCGACCTGATCGAGAAACTCCTCGGCATGGCCGACCTGGTCATAACCACGACGCCCGTGCTGGCCGGACGTCTGGCCGGTGTTGCCGGGGCACCTGTGCGGGTCATCCGCAACGCGCTCGAGCCGTCCTGGTATACGGACGCGAAGCCGGATTGCCCCGGCGATGCCCCAGGAGAGCCTCGGGTCGTCTACCACGGCGTCCCGGTCCGGTTGCGCGACTACGAGGTGGCTAGGCCTGCGGTCGACGCGGTCGCGAGTGAGATCCCCGGCTTGCGGCGAGTCTGGCTCGGGGCCGCCAATGAGCCACGCGTAGCTGCCGCCCTGGATGAGGTCAGGCCGTGGGTGGACGGTGGACGGGAATTCGCCGCTGCCCTCGTGGCTGCCCGCCCGGACATCGGCCTTGCGCCTCTCCTTGATGAGCGCTTCAACCGGGCCAAGAGCGAGTTGCACTGGCTCGAGTACTCGCTGGCCGGTGCAGCCACGATCGCTTCCGGGTTCGCTGGCGGCGGCCCCTACGACGTCGTCCGGGACGGGGTGGACGGCCTGGTGGCCCATTCTCCAGCCGAGTGGGCCGGGCATCTCCGCTCACTCGCGGCGTCGCCGGACCTGCGTTTGGAGGTTGCCGCTCGGGCCCGCGAGCGCGTTCTGGCCGACTACACAGTCGACGCCAGGGCCCCGGAATGGGCCGACGCCTATCGATGGGCGGCGGAACATCCGGGCGTGGCGCGGGAGCGCACCGCAGCCGTTGCCCGATAGACCGCCGAGGCGCCGACCCTCTCTCAAGATGACCCCGTCTGGGCCGACTACTCCACCGGCGGGCAGATGCCTTCCGGCGGCATGGATGCCGCACTGAACCAAGGCTAGGAGGCCTACTTCCATGGGTATGGTTATCAACACGAACGTTGATGCCCTCAACGCTCTGCGTAACCTGAGTACCACGTCAACCGCTTTCGCAAGCAGCGTTCAGAAGCTGTCGAGCGGCCTCCGGATCACCACCGCTGCCGACGACGCGGCCGGTCTTGCCATCAGCAACAAGCTGAGCGCGCAGGTGAGCGGCCTCAACCAGGCCCAGCGAAACGCCCAGGACGGCGTCTCGATGGTCCAGACCGCTGAAGGTGCACTGACTGAAGTCCAGTCGATGCTGCAGCGCATTCGCGAGCTGGCCGTCCAGGCCAACAACTCGACCGTCGGCGCCAGCGATGCCCAGAGCATCAACACCGAGGTCACGGCCCTCCAGGCCGAAATCGACCGCATCTCCACCACCACCACGTTCAACAACCAGCAGCTGCTCTCCGGCGCCCTCTCCGGCACCGGCGGCAACACGTTCGCCGCGGGCACCACTGCCCGCGCCGGCTACGTGGTCAGCTCCGCGAACAACACGGCGATCACTGCGTCGACCATCACCGGCGCTCTCGCCGGCGAGACCTATGCCTTCAGCGACGCCGGCGCCGGCAAGGTCACCCTGACAGGAACAGGCACCGCGGCCGTATCTCAGACCCTCAACCTCGGAACCCTGAACGCCAACAGCAGCACGACCCTCAACTTCGACCAGCTCGGAGTTACGGTCAGCCTGTCCACTGTCGCCGCGTCGTCGAATACCGTGCTCGCAGCCGGACTCGCCGGCGCCGCGATCGTCACGGGCACCGCTACGGCAAGCCCATCCGCTCACTTCCAGATCGGCGCCAACGCGGGCGACACCCTGCAGGTCAACTTCGCCAACGCCGGGGCCGTGGCCCTTGGCCTCGGCGACGTCGCCGGCACCGGTGGCGCCAACATGGCCATCAAGAACTTCAACGACGCCGCGCTTGCCGCCAACGGCAAGACCTGGGCTGCCGATGGCTCCAACGCTGCCACCGCGCTCATCACGGCGACCGACAACGCGATCAGCGCTCTCAACGGCATCGCCTCGAACTTCGGTGCCGTCGAGAACCGCCTCAACCACACCATCGCCAGCGTTGGCGTGGCCTCGTCCAACTTGAACGCCTCTGAGTCCCGCATCAAGGACCTCAACGTGGCGGCCGAGATGGTCAACTTCACCAAGACCCAGATCCTGCAGCAGGCCGGCACGGCCGTTTTGGCCCAGGCCAACTCTGCTCCGCAGAACGTCCTCACCCTGCTCCGCTAATTCGGTTCGTGGCTCGGCTTCGGTCGAGCCATCGATCAGGAGTATCGAAGGGGCCGGCGGTTGTCCGCCGGCCCCTTCTGCTTCCTCTAAACTCCCCAGGTGAGCATGGACTCCATGAACCAGGCAGGCACCATCATGGCCCTGGAAGCCGCGACGGACGCCCTGATGACCGCCATGCGCCGGCGTCCGGATCCGGATCTGGAGGCGGCGGCCGTCGCCCTGAAGGCTCGCGAGAACGCCATTCGCCTTCTCGTCGCATCGGATCCCAGGTCGCGTCCGCCGGACATGAACGCCAGGATCCGCCGGATCCTCGACTGCGATCGCGAAGCCGCCGAGCAGCTCCGGGCCGAGATGGATTCGCTCCGCGAACGCCTTGCCAGCACGCGCCAGCTGATGAATGACTACCGCGGCTCGCGGCGCACTCCCGGGGACGTCCAATGAGCGGTCCCCGCGGCTACCGCGGGCACCCAGATGGCATCGCCACAGCACGAAAAGTGTGGGGCGAACCCTTCTGGAAGTTGGCTCAGGAGCGGTTCAAGCTCAAGGTCCTCGCGTCCGATACCACAGTAGACCACTCCCGCGGGCGGGACTGGTCGACGGTCGCTTCCGGGAGATCCTGATGACATCGATCCAGTTCGGCGGCGTGGTCTCGGGGCTCAACACTCAGAGCATCATCGATGCGATGGTGAACGCTGAGAAGGCGCCCCTGACCGACCTCCAGAATCAGGAGGCGGTGCTCACCTCCCAGAAGACGGCCTACAGCCAGCTCGGCACGGCCATGGACTCCGTCATCGCCGCGATCAAGAACTTCACGGTGACGAGCGCCGGGTCGACCCGCAAGGCCACAACCACCGACAGCTCGATCCTGACGGCCTCCGCCGGCACCGGGGCGAGCGTGGCTTCGTACCAGGTCTCGGTGGATCGCCTGGCCACGGCCACCCGGGCCATGTCGACTGCAGCCATCGGCGCGGCCGTCACGGGAACGGTGAATACCGCGCTGACGCTGAGCAAGGCAAATCTGGCAACCCCCATCACGACCGGGAACATGGCCCTGACCGTCGACGGGACGGCCATCCAAGTGGCGGTGGGCAATCCGGCAACGACGACGGTTCAGAACGTAATCGACAGCCTGACCGGCGCGCTGCAGACGCAGCTCCAGACGACGGACCCCGGCAGCTCGGTCAGCGGCTCGATAGTGAACGGCCAGCTGCAGCTGACCATCAGCGGCAACGCCGGCGAACACGACATCAGCTTTGGGGATACCGGCGACACCAGCAACCTGGCCACCGCGTTGGGCCTGAAGACGCAAGGCGTCACGGGAACCCAGAACGCGTCGATCACCGGCACCGGGTATCTGGATCCGACGCTCGCGTCCCTGAACCTGCCGGGCACCGTCACGGGAGGCCAGATCAGCGCCATCGTCGACGGCACCATCGTCCGCTATACCGTTGGGGATCCTGCGAAGACGACCCTGGATCAGCTCATGTCCGGTTTCGGCCAGGCCATCCAGACACAGCTCAGGGCCGGCGGAGCCGACCCGGCGGCGACCATGACGATCTCCACCACGGGGAACCGCATGCAGCTAGCTGTGACGGGCTCGATCGCCGGCCACTCCATCTCATTCGGAGCCGCGAGCGACGCGAGCAATGCCCTGGGCATGTTGGGCATCGCCAACGCCACCGTCACGAACGCGACCAACCCGACCCTCACCGGCGCCACGAACCTCGGCGTGACCCGCATGACCGGGGCACTGGACAACGCCGGCCTGACGGGACTCACCTCCACCAAGACCGGCAAACTGACGATCAACGGCGTCGACATCGCCTATGACACCACCGCGGATTCCCTGACCAACATCATCAGCAAGATCAACGCTTCCACGGCCGGCGTCACCGCATCGATCGACCGCACCAATGACCAGGTCCTACTGACCCGAAAGGACACGGGCGCGGTCGCGATCGACATTACGGATACGGGCACGCTCACTGAGGCCCTGAAACTTGCCCCCGGAACGACCAACGCCCAGACGATCGGGAAGAACTCCCAGGTCACCGTCGATGGGCGTTCATTCACGAGCGCAAGCAACAACGTTTCAACTGCGATCGACGGCGTTGTCCTGGACCTGGCCGGTCAGAGCGCGATCGGCTCAACCGAAACGCTGACCGTCGGAATCGATCAATCCGCCGTCCAGAACTCCCTCCAGCAGTTCGTCTCGAGCTTCAACAGCCTGGGCGACATGCTCGACTCGCTGACTTCGGCCACTCCGGGCACGAAGGGCGGAAGCAGCGGCACCGCCAGCCCTCTGGCCGCCGACCCAACCGCCATGACGATGTACCTGGATCTGCGCAATATGGTGCTCAAGGCCGTGGGCACCGGGAGCATCACTTCGCTCGGCGCTCTTGGCGTCAGCACGGGCGCCGTCGGAGCTGCCGTGGGGACTACGACGCGGCTGCATCTCGACACGACCAAGTTGTCCGCTGCGCTGACCAGCGACCCGACCGGGGCATCCAATCTGCTCAACAGCACCACAGGTCCCCTGGGCACGGTGCTGACCCGCCTGCAGGGATATGAGGACCCGGGCAACGCGAAGGCCTACGTCCAAGCGTCGACGGCCAGCCTGACGGATCAGATCACGGACCTCCAGGTCCGGGAAGCCACCCGCCAGGAGATGGTCGACAACTACACGACCATGATCGAGGCGCAGTTCACGGCCATGGAGACGACCCTGGCAATGCTGCAGTCTCAGTCGGCCCAGTTGAACGCACAACTCGGCATTACCTCAACCAGCTCGTCCAGCAGCGGCCTTACCAGCCCGTCCACGACCAGCTGATCAGCTGCGAGATCGCTGACCCCGGCCGGTTGTCGACTCCCAAGTCGTCTCGTACCTCCTGTCTGCCTTGCAATGAGTGGGACGATCCAGCGCTAACTCGGCAGCTGGTGCAGGCGAGCGACGATCGGTCAAGACGATGCCGGCGAAGCCGATACCTAAGGTGGAACGGCCGCACGGCTGGGCCCCCGAACAGAGAACCTTGAGGTTCCCGCTCCATGCTCGATCCCACTGCCGCCTATCGAACTTCGCAGGCAACCGGCGCCACAGGCGCGGGCCAGATAGTCCTCTTGTATCAGGGGGCGATCCGTTTCGCGACGCAGCATCTGGCCTTCGTGGAACGACGGGACATCGAGTCGGCCCACAACGCGTCCATCCGAAGCCAGGAGATCGTGGCGGCCCTGCGCGGCTCGCTTGACCTGGCCGCGGGCCCGATCGCCATCCAGCTGGGTCAGCTCTACGATTTCGTACTCGATCGCCTTGTGAGCGGGAATATGACCAAGGATCCCCGCCCGACCCAGGAAGCGATCCAGGTCCTGCGGGGCCTGCTGGAGGCGTGGCAGGAGATCGCCGCCGCGCCGTCCCCAACTCTCGTCGCAGGCGTGCCGGTGGCCGCTCCGGTTCGAATGTCCGTCGCCAGGCCCGAACTGGCGTCGGCCGGCACATACGCCGCCGGAGGGTCACGACGTTGATGCCCGCGCCCCAGCAGGGAAGCCGGATGCAGCAGGCAGTAGCCGCCGAGACGCTGGCGGCAGCGCTGAGTCCGCTGTCGGTGCGTGCCATCCAGCAGCGCCTGGAGCGCATCCTGCTCGACGATCGGGAGCTGCTCATCTCGCTGCAGTGCCAGCTCGAGCAGATCCGCCGCGAACTGCGCCTCCTCAACGACGATCGCATCGTCCGCGTCCTGGACGTCCAGGATCGCCCGATCAGCCACTAGCTGTAGTCCTCCGATCGGTCTTGACCGGCAGGCCGGGTCATCGGCGCTCGCCCGCAGCTAGGACCTCCAGCCCTCCCCGTTTCGGCCCCACCTACGACGACTTATCCGCGCCCCTGCGCTCGTCGATCATCCGGATCGATGGGTGAAAGTCTGCACGTCCTCGTCTATGGCACCGTGGATCTCGGGTCCTGCGACTTCGTGCGCCTTGGCGCTTACCGCGATCTGCTGCCCGACCATGACGTGGAGATGCGGACCTGGGAGGAACTCAGCGATTGTCAGCTCCAGGCGCCTGCGGGGTATGAAGGCCGGCTCGAAGATGCAATCCGGGACGGTGTCGCCACGATCGACATGTCCCCGCTCGAATGGGCGGACGTGCTCGTGTTCCGGCGCTACTACGCCACCGGCTACCCGTGCAACGAGTGTGACTACGCGGCTCCCAAGCAAGCCAATCTGGAGAGTCATTGGCGAGCGACGGGCCACGTCAAGGTCGCCCGGGATCTGATCATCCGGGGTCTTCTGGGCGCGATCGAGAAGGATCGGGCCGTCCTTCGAGGCCGGGCGATGATCTACGAACTGGACGACGATCTGCCCGCGTCTCAGCCGTGGCTCGGTTTCTACAATCGAATCCAGGGCGACCTCGATCTGATCGAACGCCTGGCCCGCCAGGCTGATCTGGTTACGGTGACTACCCCGATTCTGGCGGCCCGAATGCGCCGCTTCAACAACTCCGTTCGGGTGGTTCGCAACGCGGTCAACCCGGAGTGGTACGAGCCGGAAGCACCCGAGCCTGAGCCCCGGGCGCCCTCATTCCTCTATTACGGTGTCTCCGACCGCCTGCGCGACTATGCCATCTGTCGCGATGCGGTCGACGAGACGGCCCGCGCCACGGGCTTCCCGCGGATCTGGCTGGGTTCCGATGTCGCTGCGGTCCGAGCCATCGTGGACGAGGCCCGACCATACGTTCCCGGGGTCCGGGAGTTCGCGCGGCAGCTTGTGGCGGCGCGGCCGGCCATTGGCCTCGCCCCGGTTGGTCAGGACGACTTCAGCCGCGCCCATTCTGAACTCCATTGGCTCGAATACTCGCTCGCCGGTGCCGCCACAGTAGCCTCCCGGACGATGGGTGGCGGTCCGTACGAGGTCATCCGCGATGGCGTAGACGGGCTGCTCGCCCGGAACAAGGCCGAGTGGCGCGACAACCTGCGCCAGCTCGCAGCCTCTCCTCAGATGCGCGAGGAACTGGCGGGCCGCGCCCGAGAGCGTGTTCTTACCGAGTACGACGTCCATCAGAGGGCTGCCGAATGGGCGGACGCCTTTCGTTGGGCGGCAGAACATGCGGGCCGCGGGCTGTTACGCGGTCTGACTCGCGGGCTGGATCGCGCGCAGGCTCAGGAGATGGAGTCCCGGATGGAGTCCGAGGCGCGGGCAAATCTGGCTCACCGTCGGGTGGCCAGAACCCGGAGCATCGAGGAGCGCGAGACGCTTGCTCGGTTGCGGGGCGACCGTGACGTTTGCTGGCCGGAGGAGGACGGCTTCGACCGGAATCCTCTTGTGACAGTCCGAATCGCCACCTACAACAGAGGCCGGCTCATCGTCGAACGGTCCATCAAGTCCGCGTTGGCCCAGACCTATCGGAACATCGAGATCCTGGTGGTGGGGGATTGCGCGACGCCCGAGACGGTAGAAGCCGTCAGCTCAGTCAAGGACTCGCGACTCCGGTTCGTAAACCTCCCCGAGCGCGGACGATATCCGGCCGAGCCGGAGAACCGCTGGATGGTGGCAGGCTCCGTCCCGATGAATTACGCGCGTGGTGTCGCCAGGGGTGCGTGGATCGCGCCGCTGGACGATGACGATGAGATCACGCCCGACCACGTCAAGCTGCTGGTCGGTCTCGCGACCGAGCATCGGCTTGAGTTCATGTACGGCCTCGCAGAGGCAGAGCTTCCAGACGGTTCCTGGTCCTTGGTAGGAGCGTGGCCCCCGGTCCAGGGGGGCATCTGCCATGGCTCGATTGTCTACTCATCGAAGCTCGACTGCTTTGGCTACGACGAAGAAAGTTACCGTCAGAACGAGCCGGCCGACTGGAACCGATGGCGCCGCATGATAGATGCCGGGGTCCGAATGGGCAGAGTAGAGCAGGTCGTCTATCGGCACTACGCCGAGGCCCGGCACCGAGACCAGGCCCAACGCGAACCTTCCCAGTCGCCTATCGCGCTTCTGGAGGCCAGGTCATGATCCCGATCACACGTCCGGCCCTCCCGCCCCTGACTGAGTATGTCGCCCTACTGGAGCGCGTCTGGTCGAGCCGCATGCTGTCCAACTTCGCCGAGTACGCGTCCGCCCTCGAGGCACTTGCGGCCGACTACCTGGGTGCCAACTGTGTGCTCACCGTGTCGAGCGGCGACGTCGCGCTGATCCTCTCCCTGCGAGCGCTTCAACTTCCTCCGAAATCCCGCGTACTGGTGCCGTCGTTCACGTTCAACTCGACCGTCAACGCCATCCTGTGGAATGACCTCACGCCGGTCTTCGTCGACATCGATCCGGAGAATCTCAACATCGATCCGGCCGATGTAGCCAGACGGGTCGAGGGCGTGGGTGCAGTCCTTGCGACCCACGTCTTTGGCAATCCGGCCCCGGTTGGTGAACTGGCCAGGCTGGCCGGCGGGGTGGGTGCCCGGCTCGTCTTCGATGCCGCCCACGGCTACGGATCGATCCGGCAGGGCAAGCATGTGGGTCAGTTCGGCGATGCGGAGGTCTTCAGCCTGTCTGGCACCAAGCCGGTCACCTCGGCCGAGGGAGGTCTACTCGCCACCTCGAACGCTGAGTTGGCCGATCGGTTCCGCTACCTGCGCGCCTACGGCTTCCAGCATGACTACAACTCTCGCTACATCGGCCTGAACGGCAAACTCTCGGAGCTTCATGCCGCGCTCGGCTTGCTGACAATGACCCGCATCGAAGACGCGCTGGCCGCGAGGCGCCTTCATGTCGACCACTACATGAGTTGCCTCGCCTCTGTGCCGGGCGTCACCTTCCAGCGGGTTTCGGCCGACGATAGAAGTACGTATAAGGACTTTGCGGTCCTGTTTGCGAACGGCGAGCAACGCTATCTCGCGGAGGCGGCACTGACCGCCGCACAGGTTCAGACCAAGCGGTACTTCCGGCCGTGCCACCAGATGGAAGCGTATCGGCAGTATTCGCATCGGTCGCTGCCGGTGACTGAGGACGTTTACAGGCGCATCCTCTGCCTTCCGCTGTATGAAGATCTCGAACCGGATCAGGTGGAATCCATCTGCGAGATCATCCAGGCTGCCGTCGGGCTCGCGGTGATTTCAGAACGTGGGCGGTCCCACACCTCACGGCGTCCGGTCACGGCAGGGCAAGTGGCAGCGCTCTCGCGCCGCCGATGAAGCCAGCCGGATCCGACGTTGCCCCGATGACCGAGGAGCTTTCCTGCCGGCTCCTCATACTCGACGACTTCTTCCCGAACCTGATCTCAGGCTTCCGCGTCGCCGAGTTCAATTCCCTGTTTCGGGCCTTTCCGCGCTCGCGCTGCGCCTCGATATCGCCGGAGTTCCTGACCGTCTACCCGGCCTATGCGAACCGCTACCCGGAGTTCGCGGACAGGATCTCTTTCTTTGGCGGAGACATCCCCAGGGCCACGGATCTGGTCTACTGCGTGGGACTGAACACGCTCGAGTTCTATCGGCCGTTCATCGAACTGCGCGGCGTTCCTTTCGTGCTCGAGCTATACCCGGGCTTCGGGATGCGACTGGACGACGCGGAGTCGGATCGTGCTCTGGACGCGGCAATCCACTCGCAATGGTTCCGGAAGGTGATCGTGACCCAGGCTATCACCTTCGACTATGTCCAACGCCGCTTCCATTTGCCGGCTTCCGAGATCGTCTTCAAGTACTGCGGCGTGTTCGACGATTCTCTCTGGCCGGACCACCCACGGCGCCCAGCCGACGACGCTCCCCTCAGGCTGGGGTTCGTTGCCAACAAATACCGCCCCGGCGGGCTCGACAAGGGTTATGACGTCTTCATCGATGCTGCCAGGAGGCTGAAGGACCTGCTTCCGAACCGAGTCAGGTGCCATATCGTTGGCCCCTGGGGTCCCGGTGACCGTCCGCTCGGGTCCCTCCGCCCGGGACGCGACATCTTCTTCCACGGGTATCAGACGTGGCCGTTCTTCAGCACCTTGTACAGCGGCATCGATGCCGTCGTCTCCCCCAACAGAGCGCACCTGCTTGGTCGAGGCTCGTTCGACGGCTTCCCAACGGCTGCAGTAGTAGACGCGATGGCGTGCGGCGTGGCGGCCTTCCTGTCGGACCCGATGAGCCTCAATCATGAGCTCCGCGTCGGCCGGGAGTTCGTGTTGATCGAGTCCGAAGTCGACGCCGTGGTGGAGGCGATCATGAGGGTTCTGCGGACCCCCGGCGAAATGGCTCGTATCGGCGAGCGGGGCAGGCTACGTGTCCGTCGGCTTTTCGACCTGGAGTCCCAGATGGCGCCGCGCATCGCCGCTCTCTCGACTGTCGGGTCTGGTCGCTAGACTCCTCGTCAGGCGGGACGCAGCCAGGTTCACGCGCTGGCCAGTGCGAGAATCGCGTCTGCGATTGATTGACGAGACGGGAGGACGTCCGCCTCCGCCGCCGACGAGGCTGGAACGATGCCGTCGTGCGACAGTCGCCGGACGCGTCGAAGGGCCACCCCCTGCTCGACAAGCCGTGCGATGGCCTCGCCGGCGACCCCGCCGACGGCGCAGCCCTCTTCTACCGTGAGAAGGGTTCCGGTCACCGCCAGCGCCTCACGCAGCGGGCCAATGCTCAAGGGCGAGATACACGTGGGCGATATCACATCGCAGAGAACGTCGCCTTCATCGAACGCGATCTCAAGCGCCGCCTCCACCTCTTCGAGGACGCCGCCGTAGCAGAAGACGGTGACCTGTGGGCGGCCGGCAACCGGCGTAATTCGAACCGTCGAGAATGTCTCATCGGAGGCCAGGGCCTTGTAGCCGACCGGAGGCCTAGGATTGAACTGGCGGGTATATAGCACCTTGTTCTCGATCAGGAGAAACGGCCCGGTCCCTGCGGCCATGCGCGCGAGGACCTCTGCCGGACCCATGCGCTGATTTACCGCAACGACGGTCAGCCCGTCGATGCCGCAGAAGTGCTTCTCGATCGACTGACTGTGCGTGGGTCCGTACCCCCGGCGCCCGCCCATTGGCGTGCGAACGACCAGCGGCAGAGGCACCGATACGCCGTACATCGCCGTGAACTTGGAGGCATGCTGGAGCAGCTGGTCGAAGCACAGTGTCAGGAAGTCGCCGAACATGACCTCGATCACCGCCAAGTGCCGACCGAGTGCCAGCCCCGATCCAATCCCCGTAATCGCAGCTTCGCTGATTGGCGTGTTGAGGACGCGCCCGGGGTACCTGACGCTGAGGTCGCGGGTGACTTTGAACGCGCCACCGTACGGTGCCTCTATGTCCTCTCCGAGGATCATGGCGCCAGGGTGCGTCTCCAGGAGACCTGCCAGCGCATCGTGAACGAGATCCACATAGCGTGGCGCAGGCCGTGTGTCCGTGATCGGAGCCCATGTCACGGGGTCGGCGAACTTCGTGCCCGCATGCTCGTACTGGCACATGGGGCTGTCGGCGGCAGTCGCCACCGCAGCGTCCAGCCTTCGCTCGATGCGTTCAGTCAACTCCCGACGCGCGACATCGGATAGGGTACGCATGGCGTGCGAGATCGCGTCTCTCTCCCAGTAAGAGGCGATCTCTGTTGGGTCTCGGTTGTCGTCGCCCTTCGAGTGCGGCATCAAGCGGTCGGTCTCGATCTCGAGGATGGTTGGTCGCAAGCCGGAGCGCACGTTTCTGACTGCGTCGCCGGCGACCTCGAACAGTTCCTCTGGATCCCACGTCGAGGCGCGTCGGTAGTCGATGTCAAAGGCGGCGGCACGCGATGCGATAGAGCCGCTGGTCGTTGACGCGGTCCGAGTCGATTGGGCGTAGTGGTTGTTCTCGACCACGACCAGCAGCGGGAGGCTCCAGACCGAGGCGAGGTTCAGGGTTTCGTAGACGGCGCCTTCTCCTAGGGTGCCGTCACCGATGAATACGGCGGTAACCCTATGATCGGCGTCGAGTGCATGAGCGAGAGCCCTTCCGGCGGCAACCGGCATCATCCCGCCCTGGATTCCGTTCGACCAGTACTCGTCGGCCCGCAGATGCTGTGTCCCGCCCACGCCTCGGCACACGCCGGCGTCCCTGCCCATGACCTCTGCCACCAAACCCTCGACGTCTCCTGTGTGACTGAGGAAGTGACCATGACCACGGTGGGTGGAAAAGACCGAGTCGTGCGTTTCGAGATGAGTAATCACGGCAAGAGCCGACAACTCCTGGCCGACGCAGGTATGCACCGTGCCGGTCAGCGCGCCCTCCGAGTACATGCGCAGAAGTCGCTCCTCCACCATCCTGATCGTGAGCGCCCGCTCGAGCACTGCGGGATTGCGGAGGAGGAATTCGCCGGGTTGGCGGACCCGGCCGCGAGTATCGATGTGGGCCAACGGCTTTTCCCTGTCTGTCTCCGCGATCGGTCCTGCTATTTCGCCTTGGCGACCTCGCCGTCGGCAAGATCGCGGAAGATGTGGCAACCATTCTGCACAACGACATTGGATCCTATTCGGAGCCCAAGATAGACGGTCGCGGCCATGCCAACGGTCGAACTCTCGCCGACGACAACGCGGCCTGCGAGCACCGCTCCGGGTGCCATGTGGACATTCCGTCCGAGCACGCAGTCGTGTGACACGACGGCGTTCGAGTTGATGATGCAGATATCGCCGAGCCTGGCGTCGGCACTCACAACGGCTCCAGCCATCACCTGAACGCCCACTCCGATCTCCGCTGATGGATCGACACTGGCATCCGGATGAATCAGGGGCGGTACCGAGAATCCAATCGCAAGGAGTCGATCCAGTATTTCGATGCGGCGGCTCCGCCGATCGAGCGACCCGACGGCTACGACCGCGGCGGTGAATCCCTGATCATGAAGGCGGCGCAGCGTATCGTCGGAGTCGTCGCCGAGCACCGGAATACCGGCGACGGTGCTACCCGCGCGCCACCCAAACTCCACCGCACCGGCTACCGGCGGGCCCGGAATCCTGCGCAGAAGGTCCACGCAGACCTTGGCGTGGCCTCCGGCGCCGAACAGCAGGGTGCGTTCCACGCCCGCGTCGGCCTCCATCCCGGTGGCCGGCGTTCGCTCCAGATATGTCTCCACGTCCTCGGCGCGAACGAGCTCGAGATTGGCGAAGAGACTCCGGTCGAGCCCGTGTCTGTCGACGAGGGCCGCTGCGGCTTTCGAGAACCTCGGGCCATCCGAGGTGCGCGGCGTCGCGTCCGCAGCAGGCGCCGATGGCATCTCTTGCCGGAACACCGCAGGGTCCGGCGGAACGCCGTCTGTGGCGATGACCGCCAGTATGGCGCCCACGCGTAGGACCGCGTCGACATGGAGGGATGGGGCCAGGTAGATGACGCCCGCGACCGGGGCATGGATGTCCATCGCCGTCTTGGTGAGCTCGATCTCGGCGATCAACTGCCCGACCTGTACCTGCGTCGAATCGGTGACGTGGAGCCGGGTCAGAACCGCGGATTCGTCGTTGGCGCTGTCCCTCGGGATGATGATCCTGTGCAAGACTAAGACCCTAGTGCGCCGTTTGGATGCGTGGAATAGCCCACGTGCGATGCCGTCGAGCAGCCGATGAGTTGCCACCCCAGCTTTGGTAATGCCGAACCTGCCCTCCGTCGAGTGGCCCCTGGGCAAGATTATCAGTCACCGGAAGGCCTGAACCCCGCTTCGGACGAGGATGCGTGAGACTTCGCCGGACGATGCCCTGTCGGGGGCCATTTGGACCCGGCTGTTGGTCTCCGCCGGCTGCCTTCGCCGCCCGAGCTACGCGCCTCGAGCGAGGACTGCGGGCATGCGGGCCTCGTCGCGATCACGATTGCCGAGCTGCTCACGAACCAGATCCAGGAAATGGTGCAGCCTGAATGGCTTTTGGATCAGCCCGTTCGCGCCGGCATGGCTGGCCGCAGCCTCGTCGGGAGATTGCCCGGTGAGTATCAGAACGCGCATGCTCGCCAGGCCTGGAGCCCGCCGCATGTCCGCGGTCAGCTGGTAGCCGTCCCGGTCGGGCAGGCCGACGTCCACGATGGCGAGCGTGGGCTGGTACTGCAGCGCCAGGCTCTCTCCCTCGGCCGCGGTGTGGGCCGTCAGGAGGTGAACTCGCAAGCCTCGCAGCGCCGCCTCGAGAGCGCCGTGCACGTACTCGTCGTCGTCGATGATGAGGACACACTGCGATCTGGCGGAGACGGAGTGAAGTGGAGTCGGGCTGGTCATGCGAGCGAAAAGGTAGCCCACGGGCAGGTACCCTGGCATGCGGCGTTTGCATGGTATTGGGGAGGACCCCCGCCCCTCGCGGCCAGTTTTCCACGAGCTGCCCCGGTTATCCACGAGGCGGCGGCATGGAGCGGCGCCGCAGGAGTTGCGGGGTCGATACGCCGGGGACGGGCCTGCGAAATGGGCCCAACGTCCTCAGGGCCGCTTGTAGAAGGTCAAGCCGGAAGGCGTCAGACCGACCGCTCTCACGTTCGGGATCGACTCGGTCGCGCCGAGGAAGAGTACGCCGCCGACCCGCAGTGATTCGCAGAAGCGCTTGTACATCTCCGTCTTTGCGGCCTCGGTGAAGTAGATGACCACGTTGCGACAGCAGATGATGTCGAACGGTCGCTCGTATGGGTCCCGCAGCAGGTCGTGACGCTGCCAGGTGATCATGGCCTGAAGCTCGGGCCTGGCCTCCCAGTTCTTGTCGACCTGACGGAAGAAGCGGGTTCGACGGGAAGGCGAGACGCCGGCCATCTGGGCTTCGGTGTAGACGCCGCTCCGAGCCCGGGAGAGGACCGTGTCGTCGAGGTCTGTGGCCAGGATGTGTACGGGCGTGTGGGGCGCGATCTCCCTGGCCAGCATGGCGATCGTGAACGGCTCATAGCCGAGCGAGCAGCCGGCACTCCAGATGCGGATTGAGAGCTGGCCGAGCAGCATCGGCTTGAGGTACTGGGCGACCAGGATGTCCCAGGCCTCGGGGTTGCGGAAGAACTCACTGACGTTGATGGTGAGCATGTCCAGGAAGGCCTGGCGCAGCGCGGCGTCCTGGCCCGCCCTCGCGACCAGCGCGTCGGCGTCGGCCAGGCCGCGAGCGGTGGCGAAGCCGTTGACCCGCCGCCACACCTGGGCCGGCTTGTACTGGCTCAGGTCGATGCCGAGCAGCGTCCGCACGTCCTTGGCCATGCGGTCGTAGGCGTCTTCGTCCAGTTCCGGGACGGGCGCGAATATGGGTAGGGCCATGGGCCGCTCGGGTCGAGGTGGCGTCTCCATCGCTGTAGGTATCGGCCTCGATTCGCGGGTATTGACCGACGCGCCGGACCTAAAGGGGGTTCGAGGTGGGCCGACACCTCTTGTGAGTTCATCCTTGTGGTTGAGAGTGCTCATGTCGGCCCACCCGTTCATCACTCCGGCCCCTCCGGGATACGAGCCAGTACCGGCTCGGGTACTGACAGATATCGCGACGTTGCCGTGTGACCTGTACATCTGGCGCGGCCCGCGGCCGATCCTCTACGCGATGAGAGGCGGCGACCTGCGCAAGGTCATCACCCGAGCCCAACGGGGCATGTCGTTCCTGGTCCGCGAGATCGACTCCGACCTGCTCCGCGGCGCCCTGGCGGCGTCGCTGCCAAGGGTGCTCGCCAACCAGCGCATGACGCCGGTGGAGCGCAGCAAGACGGCCTACTCGATCGCCGCCAAGGTCCTGACGCCCGTCTTCACCCGAGAGAACCCGCTCGATCACGACGGCCTGCTGCTGACCCATCAGACCATCGACGCCATCACTCTCCACCTGATCGACGACGAGGAGATGGTCTGGGCCATGGTGGCCACGATGCAGAAGCACGTCGCAACCCACACTCATGCCATCAACACCGCCGTCTACGGCATCGTCCTGGCCCGCTTCATGCAGTTCGGGTCCACGGACGCGATACGAGACGTGGCTCGCGGTGGGCTGCTCCACGACATCGGCAAGAACCGGGTTCCGCGCGTCGTGCTGGACAAGGCGTCGACGCTCGACGCGTCCGAGTGGCAGGTCATGCGCACCCACGTCAAGGCCGGCCACGACATGATCGTGCGGGCCCTGGGCTATCCACCCTCCTACGCCCACATCATCGCCGAGCATCACGAGCGGTGCGACGGCTCGGGCTATCCGGCAGGCCGGTTGGAGTCGGGCATCGCCCTCGACTCGCAGCTGGTCGGCATCGTGGACGCCTTCGACGCCCTGACCTCCAAGCGCCCGTACCGGATGGCCGTGAGCGCCTTCGACGCGCTCCACATCATGCGGGTCGCCATGCGCGGCCAGTTCAGCGACGAGATCCTGAGGGAGTTCATCAAGCTGCTCGGTGGGTTCCAGGCGATGTCGGCCGGGATGGATAGCGGCGATCTCGCGGGGGTCATGCGCGTCGCCGGCTAGTCGACCGCTCGGTCACGGTGCAAGTCGGTCAGGGCCTGGCGGCCCGCCCGCGACCCGCGTGCTCGGCGGCCCATCGATACGCTTCGGCCCATTCGATGGCGCGGTCGGCGGCGCGGTACTCGACCAGCACCCTTTCTCGGGCCCGGCCGGCGATCTCCAAACGTCGCGCTGGGGATTGGGCGAGGGACTTGATCGCCTCTCGCCACTCACTCTTGTTGCGAGCCAGAAGGCCATCCTCGCCGTCGCGAATGACTTCATACGGGCCGCCGCCCATCAGTCGCGAGGCCACAGCGGGAGCGCCGGCCATGGCGTATTCGAGCCAGTGCAGCTCCGAGCGGGCTCGATTGAACGGCTCGTCGGCGATGGGCGCCAGGCCGATGTGGGGCCGGGCCTCGACAAGCGCCCGGGCAAAGGCCGGGGCGCCGCGGACGTAGCCGACGATCTCATCGGAGACGTCCCTGACGGCCGGGTCGTCTCCGCCCATCCATACCCGCCTCGTGCCGGGCAGCGAACGAGCCAGCTCGTCGACCGCATCGCGGCAGACCGCATAGTCCCGAAGCCGCAGCGGGACGCCGTAGAAAAGCAACCGCGGTTCGCCATCGCGGTCCGGCACGCCGGCTGGATCCGGGTACCAGGCCGGCTCGACCGCGTTGCGGATGAGGCGAACGGACTCGTTGTAACGGCCCGCAACCTTCTGGAGCGGCGGCGTGGAGACGGACACCAGATCGGCGCGTCTCAGCATCGAGCGAACGAGGTCCGCCTCGATGCCGGCCACTGCCGATTGGCCGGTCCAGGCCGGCGTGGCCAGGACATCGTCGTCCGTCTCGTACACGATCGCCCGCCCGCCCAGGAACGAGGCGTCGGACTCCAGGCGTGACCAAAGCGGCCGCAGCAGTCGGTCGAGCGGGCCGCGAACGCCATGGCCGGTTGCCTGCGCGTGCCGGCTCATTTCCTCCTCGGAGCGGGACGCCGTGTCGCAGGCCAGGCAGGCGTAGCTGGTGAAGTAGTAGCGGCGGAAGACGACGACGTCGGCCCAGTCCAGGTCCGTCCTGTCGATCTCGAACGCACCGGCGTCGAGCGCTTCCTGCTGTCGGCCATCCCAGCCTGGGGCGAAGTCCACTCGCAGCTCCGTCCAGGGCCGCAGCGTCACCCCCAGGGCGGCCAGATGCTCGCGGTACATGCCCGCTCGGAACACGTCGCAGCTGCCAGCGTCGAGGGCGCCGTAGACAAGGACGTTCACGGGGGCTGTCATCGGCTGAAAGTTGCCACGCCACGACGCCGCGAGCAAGTACTCGTGGGAGGTAGGGGCCGGCGCGAGCCGAAGGGCGCAGCAGCCGGATCTGCGGACCAGGACTAGAACTAGGCGACCTTGCGCTTGCGCCTCGACGCCCTGGCTTCCTCGTCGGCGTCCGAAGCCGGGCGTGACGACGAGTAGTGGTCCAGCAAGGCGGCAATGTCCACGACGAGGCCCACCGCGCCGTCGGCCATGACCGTAGCGCCGGCCAGCGCCGTTCGCTGGCCCGTGACTTCGCTCAGCGACTTCAGCACGATCTCGTGCTGGCCGACGAAGGCGTCAACCGCCAGGGCCATCTCGGTGCCGCGAGACCGGACCACCACCAGGTTGATGAAACCTCGATCGTTTGCCGCCAGGGGTCGCGGCGCGTCGCCCAGGGCGTTGTCCAGTTGCTCCACCGGAATGACGCGGTCTCGAAGCGTCAGGACGTTGCGGCCGCGGACCCGGGCGAAGGAGTTGGGCTCCACTCGTAACGTCTCCACCACGCCGGTCAGCGGCAGGGCGCAGATCCGAGCCCCGGACCGGACCAGCAGCGCGCCGATGATGGCCAGGGTCAACGGCAGCGACAGCGAGACACGCGTGCCCTGACCAGGAGTGCTGGAAACGTCCACCCAGCCGCCCAGGTGTTCGATGTTGTTGCGCACGACGTCCATGCCGACGCCACGACCGGAAACTTCGGTCACGACCTTCGCCGTGGAGAAGCCCGGCAGGAAGATGACGCGCAGGATTTCGGTGTCGCTCGTCGCGTCGGCGGCCTCGCGGGACATCAGGCCCTTCTCCACCGCGGCCCGTCGCATCGCCCCCGGATCGATGCCCCGCCCGTCGTCCTCGACGGTGATGAGGATGCGGCCGTCGGCGTGGCGGGCCGTGAGGCGCACGGTCGCCGGCTCGGACTTGCCGAGGGCTCGGCGCTCTTCGGGCGGCTCGATGCCGTGGTCCAGGGCGTTGCGCACGAGGTGGCCCAACGGGTCGCCGACCTCCTCGAGGACCGACCGATCCAGCTCGGTCTCCTTGCCCTCGATGACCAGCTGGACCTCCTTGTTCAAGCGCATGGCGATGTCGCGGACGACACGCGGGAAGCGGTTGAAGACGGTCTCGATGGGCAGCATCCGCAGGCCGGTGACCTGATCCTGGAGCTGCCCGGCGATGCGGGCGAACTGCTGTGAATCCTCGTCGGCCTGGCGTGCCAGGGGATCGTCGCCGAGCTTCACGGCCAGGAGCTGGGCGCTTTGGGCAAGGCGTGTCTTGTGGACGACCAGCTCGCCGACCAGGTTCATCAGCTCGTCCAGGCGAGTCACGTCGATGCGGATGGTCTGTTGGGCCGACTTGAGGCGATCGCCCGCGACCGTCATCCGCTCGCTCTGGGGCAGACCCCGAGCCTCCGCTCCGAGGTCGGCCTGACGGCGTTCGGCGGTGCCGGGAGGACCGCTGGGGCGGTGGTCGTCTTCTCGAGCGGCGCCCAGTGGGGGCACCGCGTCGCCCGGGCCGTAGACGTCGACACTGAGCCGGGTCTCGATTGCTTCGGTCGCGCCGGTCCCCAGCGGCGCGGCGACCGCCTCGACGCCGACGACGTCGTCGATCGCTGCCAGGCGCTTGCGAACGTCGAGCAGCTCGACGGGTCGGCCGCGGACGAGCATCACCAGCAGGGTCGTGCCGAGTCCGGACTCGATCTCCTCGCGGGTCGGCGCCGACGCGACCAGCCCGCCGGTCTCCTCGGCTTCGATGACCAGCTGCAGCAGCCGGACCGACTGCCACTCGCTCATGGGGTCGACGCGGCATACGAAGATCGACCGCGGGTCGTATCCGCCCGGGGACTCGTTCAGCAGGCGATGAATGAGCGGGGCGACGGCGATGTTGCTGACGCCCTCCTCGGCCGCGACGGCGGCAGCGACTTCCTCAGCCGCCGCGTCGCGGGTCTCGACGAGGCTCAGATCGGGTCCGGGCGCGCCGGACGGGGAGGCGCCAAGGGCCGCGGGTCGGGGAGCCGGCCTGGGAGCGGCGGTGCGCGCGGCCGCCGCCGCCGTGGCCGTGGAGAGCAGCTCGCGGAGCTGCGTAGTGAGCGTCTCCGGAGCATCGGTCAGGGTCTCGCCTTCCTGGACCTCGGCGACGAGAGCGCGGAGAACGTCGATCGTGGCCAGCAGGACGTCGGCGAAGGGCTTGACCTCGTACAGGGTCCCGCTTCGGAAGGCTCCGAAGAGGTCCTCCATGGCATGGGTCAGCTCCGCCATGCGGCGGTGGCCGATCGTGGCCGCCGAACCCTTGAGCGTGTGCGCCGCTCGGAAGACTTCGTTGACCACACCGGGATCGACGTCGTGCTCGAGCTCGAGCAGACCCTGTTCGATCCGTTCGATCTGCTCGAGGGACTCGTCCGTGAACAGACGGTCGTCCCCCGGCTGCAGGTCGAAGGTCAGCTGCATGTCACGCGGCCTCTCGCAGTGCGACGTGGAGCTTGACTTCGCCGTAGGCCGTGGTCAGCGGCACGACGAGGCGCTGGATCTCCACGGTCGACAGGCGCGCCCCGCGACCGACCAGTACGAGCGGCGGGTTGATCGTGGTTTCGATGCCATCTTCGGCAAGCTCGATGCCGGAGGTGCCGGCGATCACGTTGGCCATCTCGGCGATGCCGCTCTGGCCCAGGTCGTCGAGTTCCGTGGCCTCCTGGCCCAGGATCGCGCTGATGAGCTTGAGGGCGACGATCTCAGACATCGACAGGTACAGCGACCCGGAGAGCTGGCCGCTGACGCCGATGACCGCGGTCACGTCCTCCGTGGTGTACGGATTGCCCTCGAGGAGCAGGCCGCCGCGCACCACGGGCTGGCCGGTCTCTTTGGCGATCACGTTGAGAGCGCACTGGACGTACCGGTTGACGATCTGGACTCTCATGGCTAGGCGGCTCCGGCTAGGGCGGTCTGGTCCTCGAGGCCGAACAGACCGTCGAGCTCCAGGAGCAGGACCAGCCGTTCGCCGAGCTTGGCGATGCCCCTCAGGTATTCGGCATCGGCTCCGGCCGCGACGCCGGGTGTGGATTCGACCGAGTCCATGGGCAGGAGCAGGACTTCCGACACGCTGTCGACGATGAGCCCGACACGAGTGGCGGAACTCTCGGCGACGACGATGCGGGTTTCCTTCGTCGGCTCCACCTCGACCATCCCGAAGCGGCCGCGCAGGTCGACGACGGGGATGATGCGGCCGCGCAGGTTGATAACGCCCTTGACGAACTTGGGCGCTCTCGGCACGGGTGTGATCGGCTGATGGCGGATGATCTCGAAGACTTTGGCGATGTCCAGGCCGTAGTGCTCGTCCGCGAGCTCACAGACGACTATCTGCAGCTCACCCGACCGACCGCTGCCGCCGGACATGGGCTTTTCGGCCACGGCATGTTTCTCCTTGCATCTCGAGCCGGACGTAGTCCGGCTACGGGCTCATGTCTTAGGTATCGGTGTTTTCGCGCACTGGGTGAGTAAGGGCGGTCACCGATACGGGGATCAGGAGGCAATCTCAGATCGGTCGGCTCGGGGTCCGGGCGAATCGCCGGCGACCGGCGGCGTGGGGTCGCCGGGCGAGTCCGCACGCTCGAGGCGGCGCGACTCGCCGGCGCGGCACCAGTCCGCCACGGCCGCCGCGATCTCCTGCAGGGGCAGGACTCGATCCGAGAGGCCGGCTTCGGCCACGGCCGCGGGCATGCCGTAGATCGTGGCCGTGGCTTCGTCCTGGGAGATGACGGTGCCGCCGTGTCGCTTCACGGCTCGCGCGCCATCGCGCGCGTCCACGCCCATACCCGTCAGGACCACGCACAGGAGCCGCTCCCGCCAGATGGGGGCCGCAGCCTGGAGAGTGACATCGGCCGCCGGCCTCACGCCGTTGACGGGCGGCAGATGGATGAGCTGTACATGGCCGTTGGACGAGCTGATCATGTGGCGGTCGCCCGGTGCCACGAAGATCTCGTCCTCCACGAGGATGTCTTCGGAGTTGGCCTCGCTGCAACGCAACTGGCCGGCGGAGTCGAGCCGTGCGGCAAGGGAGGCGGTGAAGCCGGGGGGCATGTGCTGCACGATCGCCACCGACGCGCCCAGCTCCGCGGGCAGTCCCTCGACGAATGTGTGGAGGGCGCTGGGGCCGCCGGTGGACGAAGCCACTACGACGAGTTTGCGGGCGGCCACGCGCGGCCCGGAGCGATGCGGACGGCGGGCGGCAACCGGCTGCGGCAGAGCCCGAAGCCGCAACGACGCGGCGCGGGCCTCGGACGGGCTGGGAGCGGCAGCTGCGGTCGCCTCGGCCGCGGCCTTGTTGACCAGTGTCAGGTTCATCGCCGCGATCTGGCGGTGACGCAGGAACGCGGCCTCCGACATGGCGGCCGCGGCCCGGATCTTGGCGATCAGCTCGTCGCCGACCCGGCCGATGTCGATCGAGAGGGAGCCGGAGGGCTTCGGCACGAAATCGATGGCGCCGAGCTCGAGCGAGTCCAGCGTGACCTGGGCGTTCTGCGTCGTCCGGCTCGAGAGCATCACCACGCGAGTCGGTGTCTCGAGCATGAGGCGCTTGAGCATCCCCAATCCGTCGAGAACCGGCATCTCGACGTCGAGGGTGATGACATCGGGCCGAAGCTCCCGGGCGAGGCTGAGCCCCTCCTCACCGTTCGCGGCAGCGCCCGCGACTTCCAGTCCGGGTGCCTCGCTCAGCAGGCGGGCCAGAGCGTGGCGCATGAACGCGGAGTCGTCGACGATCAGAACTCGAATCGTGGCCATCGTGAGATCCGACTCTGGAGTGCCAGCCTTGGACATTGCCGCGACTCAAGCCACGAAGGCGGCTTGAGCCGGGGTCAGGCAGCCAGGAGCTTGTTGACAGCGGCGAGGACGCGGTCGGGCGCAAACGGCTTCACGACGAAGTCGCGAGCGCCGCGCTTGATGGCGTCCATAACGATCGCCTGCTGGCCCATCGCGGTCAGCATCGCGATTCGGGCGTGCGGGTCCTTCGCACGGATCTCGGCGAGAGCTTCCAAGCCGTCCATCTCGGGCATGGTGATGTCCATCAGAACGCAATCGGGCCGCTCGCGGAGGTATATCTCGACGGCCAGTCGCCCGTTCTCGGCTTCGAGGACCTGATGGCCAGCCTCGACGAGCAACTTGGCCGCCCGCAGACGCATGAAGGCCGCATCGTCCACGACGAGGATCTTTGCCATCGTCGGTGCTCCTACTACAACTCAGTGACAGAAGACAAGCTCTTGATGAGGAATCGGCCGTCAGATACTTCGAGTTGAACCGTTCTGCCGGCATTTCCTCCCAACGAGGTTGCTGTGATCGTGAGCCCTCTCTCGGCGAGGGCGGACTCCATCATCTCCGCGTTGCGCTTGCCAATCGCGAGGCCTCCGCCCACCGTCAGCATCGCGGCGGCTCCGGCGGCCTTGAAGGAGCTGCGGGTGAGGACGGCGCCCTTGGCCTCCATGGCCTGCAAGAAGGTGTCGAGGCCGGTGTCGATGAACTTGACCGGGCTGCTGTTGTTGGCTGGCCCGTTCGGCAGCATGAAATGGGCCAGCCCTCCGACCTTGATGCGAGGGTCCCAGACTGCCAGGGCGATGCAGGAGCCAAGGCCGTAGGCAACCAGATGGGCGTCCGGGCTGGAGCTCATGACCATCTCGCCAATGCCGGCCACGAGAAGGCTTGGGCTTTCGGTGAGGGTCATATGCCGAACGCTCCGAGAGCATCCAGGAGGACCCGGAGGCTGTCGGCGCGCGGCAAGACGAAGAGAGTTCCGTCGATGGCCCGGCCGCCTTCGCTGAAGGTCGTCTTGGCGGCCAACACCTGGTCGGCGTCGCTCACGAGGTCGAGCAGCACGGCGTCGAGAACGGCTCCGGCCATCTCGATGACGACTTGCGGTGGCGTCGGCTGAACGGGTTCATGCAGATGCATCCCAAGCTCGTTCAGGAAGGCCGAGATGGTGACGTTGCCGGCTTCCTGGAGGGCCGAGAGCTCCAGCTCGTCATAGGCGAGCACGTCGGTCGATTCTTCCATCGGCAGCTCGCCCGGGCCCAGCAGGCCTGCCAGCAGGATCTGAGCCAGACGGTGGGCGTCGGCGGGGGAGAAGAGCAGCAGGGCATGGCCCTGGAGCGAGCCGAAGATACCGACGTATACGGCCAGGACCACCGACTCGGGCCCGCCGGCCATGGTCAGGACCTCGGCCGCGGTGCAGCGCTTCAATTGAGGGGTCTGGACTTCGATGACCTGGCCGCTCATCGAGCCGAGCGCTTCGCCGGCGCGCTTCATCGCCCGCCCGAAGGTTCCCGCGACGGCGTTCTGACCGGCTTCGGAGAGGGTGAGCGTCATGTCGGCCGTTTCCTTGGAGGCATGGTGCCGGCAGTCGCGACCAGCGTCATCCACGCTGCTGCCGCGACCGGCAGGACCGCTTCGATCCTGTCGGGGCATCGGTCGGAAGGGGCTCCGACTTGAACGCCAAGGCGCTGTTCTGCGGACTCCGACCGGGGCCTCCGCGTCACCCGGGAGGCGCCACTACCCCCACCAAATCGCCTGCGGATCTGGGACGCAAAGGTGGAGTCCGGTGGGCAGACGGATCCAGGGAGTCGGACTCCTGGAGGGACGGACCGCCTCGGCTCTACGGCCGGTAGCGGCTCATCGACTCCATCATCTGGGAGACCGAGCGCGGCGGGATCATGCGAAGCACCTGACCCTGCGCGTCCACGACCATCACCAGGAGCTGCTTGCTCTCAGGATCGATCTGGAAGACGGCGTACGCCTCGGTCAACCCGTCCGGCCCCTTGAAAGAGACGTCGGGACCGGCCTGCCTGGCGAAGCGATCCCTGTCTGGCATCGCCGGAGCGGGTGCCAATTGAGGGAACGCCGCCGGAGCGGTTCCGGTTGCGACGAGTGCCGTTGGGAGCAGGTCGTTGGTTGCCATATCAGTGGTCTAGGCATCGGGTTATGGCGACGCGACTTGACCGTTTAGGGGTTGTTCCTGACAGGGTAAACACCGATTCTGGTGCCAGCAGCCACCAATAGGGCTCGAATGGGGCTTGCGGAAGCCCACGATCGCGAATCCGCCCAGGGCGCCGACTTGGATTCGCGCTCAGTCGGGCGTTTCCAGAAGGCCTAGCTTCAAGGCCATGATCGCGGCCTGCGTCCGGTCGGCGGCCCGAAGCTTCCAGATGATGTTCTGGACGTGCTTCTTGACCGTGTCTTCGGTGATCGACAGGCGGCCGCCGATCTCCTTGTTCGTCAGGCCTTCGGCGACGAGCAGCAGGACGTCGTGCTCGCGGGGAGTCAGGGCGTACTGCTCGGCGCGCTGGCGGGCCGACTCCCCGGCAGGGGACGCCTCGTCCCGAGTCGCCAGGGCCTCGCGGAGCAGTTGCGGTTCAACGGCCAGCTGCCCGTTGGCGACGTTGTGGAGCGTCTGGATGACCTCGGCAGTGCTGGCGTCTTTGAGCAAGTAGCCGGCGGCGCCGCGCCGAATCGATTCCAGCACGTAGCGGCGGTCGTCGTACAGGGTGACGATGATGACCGCGATGCGGGGGAGGCGAGCCTTGAGGCGCTCCAGGCAGGCCAGACCGTCCATGCCGGGCATTCGAATGTCGAGGAGAACCATGTCCGGCTGGAGCTCCTCGGCGAGCTTGAGCCCGGACTCGCAGGAGTCGCCCTCGCCGACGACTTCGATCCAATCGGCCGCTGAGAGCATCGCGCGCAGGCCGCGGCGAGCCATCTCGTGGTCGTCGATGAGCAGGACTCGCGTGTGCTCGTTCACGGCTTGCCTTCTCCGCTACGTCCTCCGGCGCTGGCATCGCTGCCTGTGCCAGGGTATCCGGCCCGAGTGCTCGTGTGTCGGGCAATTGGTATCGAAATCCTCACATGAGTGCCGTTGCCGATACGACTCCTTACCGATGCGGCCCCACCGAGCCAGCGTGCCTGCCGGGCTATACCGAGCAGACCGAGCCCGCCGCCCTTCCGACGCCGTTCGGCGGCCGCCGGGTCGAAACCCTGGCCGTCGTCCTCGATGGCGACCACGGCTCTGCCCTTGCTGACCCTCAGCTCGGCTCGGACACAATGGGCCTGGGAGTGGCGGACGGCGTTGGTCAGAGCTTCGGTCGTCATGCCGTAGAGCGCCTGCTCGACCCAATCGTCGAGACGGGGCAGCTCGCCTTCGATCGTCATCTCCATTCCGGACTCGGCAGCAAGCGACTTCATCCGACTGTGGATCGCCTGGCCGAGGCCGAGCTCCTCGAGGCCCGGCGGGACGAGGTCGGCCAGGACGGCTCGCACCTCCTTGATGGCCGTGACCATTCGGTCCGAGGCGTTTTCCAGGTATGCCTCGATCGATTCCCCGGGGTGGGCCGCCGCGTACGCTCGGGCGGCGTCGAGGAATCGGAAGGCGCTTACCATCGACTGGGCCGCGGTGTCGTGGATCTGATGGGCGATGCGAGCCCGCTCCAGATCGCTTGCCTGCAGGGTCTGGCGGGCGAGTCGGTCGAGGCGGCGCTGGTTCCGCTCGAGTTCGCGACGCTGCTTCTGCGAGTCGCGGTAGAGCTCGTAGAACTCCTCGCTGGTGGCGACCATCTGGGCCAGCGCCGCGGTGGCGGTGCGGCGCCTGTCCGAGCCGCGGGCCCGCTGCTGGACCTGCCACTCGAAGAGCATCGCCGGGTCGCGCAGCAGGCGGGCGGCGGCCAGCGCCGCCCTCGCGTTCGAAGGAGGCGCTTGCCGGGCCGCTCGTCGGAGCGCGGCGGGGGCCACCCTCGTCTTGTCGCCGATAGCAGCCGCCTCTCGCTGACCCGGCGGGCCGACTCGAAGTACCGCGGCGGTGGTGCGTGAGCCTCGAGGCGCAGGGAAAGCGAGGAGGATTCCGCCGGCCTGGCAGCGTCCGTGAGCGGCGTGGCCTGTGGCGAAGACGCGTGCCGCGACCTCCGCGGGACAGCGGCGACAGAACTGCAACCCAACGTCGGTGGAGCAGATCGTGGCGCAGAAGGGCTCGCCGTCTTCCCAGCCCGAAACGAGCGCCACTTCCGGGAGGAGCGGGTCTGGCGAGACGTTGGGTAGCGCCTCGGTCCGGGAGCGCCTGTCGTCGGGGCCCGGTGCCGCGGCCTCCACGGGCGCGAGATCGTCCCGCTCGACAAAGCCGGCCCAGCCGGCCGCGACATCGAGTCGAGCCCACAGTTCGGCGCCGGCGAGATGACGGCTGACGGTGCGCTCTTCCATCAAGGCGCAGTGTAGTCGGCGTACGAACCTCGCTCGATCAGGCGGCCGATGGAGCGAAGTGGGTTGGAGGCGTCTCTCGACGCGGGCTCGGTCGATGGTTCGGGCCAGTTCGCACGCCCTCGCGCCGATGAGCTAGAAGACCGCCCGGTTCGAGTAACGGAGGGAAGCGTGCCCGAGTGGGGGGGCTGCCCGGAGGGTCTACCCGGGGAGGCTCGCTCGCTCGGGCAGAGGTCGTACCAAAGGTGACCGGGTCCCAGGGTAGACCCTGATACCGGCGCCGCCGCTGCCAGCCGAAGATGCGGACGGTTCGGAGAGGCTGCTGGGAAGCCAATCGACCCCGGGGCTAGCCTGCCGAACAGCCGAGGAAGCGCACATGAGCGTGTTCGACACGATCCGCATCGCCGCCTCCGGCCTGACGGCACAGCGTTTGAGGATGGACGTCGCCGCCAGCAACCTTGCCAACGCTCAGACGACCAGGACGCAGGGCGGAGTGGCCGGACAGCCGTACGAGGCCGAGCAGGTCGTCTTCCAGTCGCAGCAAATGGGCCCTGCGAGCGCAGATCAGGGCGTCTCCGCCATCGCGATCGTCCAGTCGACCAGGCCCAATGTGCGTGTCTACGACCCCAACAACCCCGACGCCGATCAGAACGGCTTCATCAACTACCCCAACGTCGATGTCGCCTCCGAGATGAGCGACATGATGGGCGCCGCGCGCTCGTACCAGGTCAACGCGACGGTGGCCCAGGCGGCCAAGCAGCAGGCTCTCGACGCCCTGGACCTCGGCAAGGCGTGACCGAGCCATGAATGCCATCGGCGCCATCTCATCCATCACCGGAATCTCGGGCGTCTCCCCGATCTCCGGTGTCGGCTCGGTTTCGTCCGTCTCGGGTGCCAGCACGCTCAACGACGCGGGTGCGGTCGATGGGGCCGCGGCCGGAACGCAGGCCCCGGGCGACTCGTTCCTGAACTCGTTGAGCGATGCCTTCGGCAGCCTGAACGGACAGCTCGGCGCAGCGGACGCCTCCATGAACGACTTTGCCTCCGGCGGCTCGGCCGATCTGCACACCGTGATGCTCCAGATGGAAGAGGCATCGGTGAGCCTGAAGGCAGCCGTGGACGTGCGCGACAAGCTGCTCGAGGCCTACCAGGAAATCATGCGGACCCAACTGTGAAGGGCGCTGATCGATGAACGAGCAGGTTCAGTCTGTACTCAAGCAGATCTCGATCACGCAGCGGATCGGCATCATCGGCGCCGCCATCGCGGCCGCGGCGATGATCGGCGTGCTGGTCATGTTCGCCAGCAAGCCGGACTACACGCCGGCCTTCACGAGCGTCTCGGCCGCCGACGCAACCACGATCGAAGGCGCCCTTCGAGCCGCCAACATCCCGTATCAGGTGGCCGACGCCGGAACGACGATCGAGGTCCCGGTGGAGTCGCTGGGCGACGCCAAGATCGCCGCCGGCAGCGCCGGCGTCTCGTCGGGCGGCGGTAACGACACGACCGGCTGGAACCTGTTCGACAACCAGGGCTTCGGCCAGTCCCAGTTCGACCAGAGCGTGACCTACCAGCGCGCTCTCGAGGGCGAACTGACCAAGACCATCCAGAGCATGGACGGCGTCGCCAGCGCCCGCGTCTCCATCGTGCTGGCGCAGACGGCCGCGCTCTCGTCTCAGGACACGCCCGCGAGCGCCGCGGTGGTGCTCAGCATGACCGGCGGCAATACGCCGTCCAGCGGCCTGGTTCAGGCGATCGTCAACACCGTCGCCAGGTCCGTGCAGGGTCTCACCACCGACAACGTCGTCCTCACCGACGACCAGGGTCACGTTCTCGCCGGCGCAGCCAACTCGATCGACACCGCCGCCGCTCAGGCCAAGGACCTCGTCGAGCAGCAGACCAAGACCAAGATCGAGAACCTCCTTGCCGTAGCGCTCGGCGCGGGCCATGCCTCGGTGGCGGTTTCCGCGGATGTCGACACGAGCAAGGTCGAGGCGCAGATAACGACCTATGCCCCGGCCGGCAGTGACCCGCCGGTGAGCATCCACGCCATAACCGAGACCTATGGCGCTACGGGGACCGACGGTGCCTGCGGCATCCCCGGGACCAGCTCCAACGTGGCCGGCGTGCCGTCCTACCCCGGCGTGTGCGCGGCCACGACGACCGCGGCCCCAACGGCGGCACCCTCGGCCGCCGCGTCCGCGTCCGCGTCCTCAGCGCCGTCGGCTTCGGCCGGCGCCACGGCGGCAGCCGAAGAAACCGCGGCCGCAGGCTCCGGCTACTCCAAGTCCGATACCACGGTCAACTACAGCGTCTCCGAGACGGTCCAGCACATCGTCACCGAGCCCGGCGTCGTCAAGAAGCTGTCCGTGGCCGTCTTCATCGACCAGAGCTCGCTGGGTACGCTGACCGCCGACAACCTCAAGACGAGCATCCAGGCGGCAATCGGCGCCGACACGACCCGGGGCGACGTCGTCGCCGTCCAGGCCGTCTCGTTCGCGGCCCAGCCCTCGGCCGCGACGACGGCGACCTCCTCCTCGACGGACATGGTCAAGACCGTCGGCGGTATGAGCGGCACCATCTTCGGCGCCGTCTTCGCCCTGGCGATGCTCGTCCTCCTCTGGCTCAACCTCGGCGCGCTGCGGCGCCGGGCCGAGGACACCGTCTACGACCTCGGGCCGTCGGGAACCCCGGCCGCGTTCATGCCCGTACCGAACCGCGCCGGCATCCCGGCGAGCACCGCCCCGGACGCCCCGCCCGCGGCCGACGTCCCCAGCGCCACGCCCCAGGCTCGCATCCAGGAGCGGCTTCGAATGGTCGCCGATGAGCGGCCCGACGCGCTGGTCGGGCTGATGCACGGCTGGCTGCGTGAAGACGATCGCCGTCGATGAGCACGGAAGCATCGGCCCTATCACTGAGCGGCCCGCGCAAGGCAGCGGCTCTGCTGATCACCCTGGGCACCGAAGCGTCGGCCAAGCTGCTTGCCCGCCTGCCGCCGGAGGCGCTCGACCGCGTCGCCCTCGAACTGATGCGGATGCCGGCGGTCGACTCGGGCACCCGCGACGCCATCCTGGAGGAGGCCTACGCCGGTCTCTTCGCCCATGCCGGAGTGCTGCCCGGCGGCGAGAACTACGCCCTCGAGCTGTTCGCTCAGGCCTTCGGCTCTGGCAAGGCGCATGAGCTCCTGGACCGCGTCCACCAGGCGCAGCAGATCATTCCGTTCGACTTCATGCGCGACATCGATCCCGTCCAGGCGGCGGGCCTCCTGTCCGACGAGCATCCCCAGACTATCGCCATCGTCCTGGCCCACATGGATCCACGGGCCGCGGCGAAGATCCTCAACCAGTTCGAGTCGCCGATCCAGGTCGAGGTAGCCAAGCGCATCGCTCTGACCGAGCAGATCACACCGGAAGCCGTCGAGATCGTTGAGGAGGGACTTCGACGCAAGCTCTCGTCGGTCGTGACCGAGGTCACTTCCGTGGGTGGGACACGCCCGCTGGCTCACGTCCTCAACCAGGTCGGCCGAACCAACGAGCGCCAGATCCTAACCGCGCTCGGCGAACAGGACTCGCAGCTGGCCGACGAGGTCCGGCGCTTCATGTTCGTCTTCGACGACATCGTCCTCCTCGACGACCGCGCCATGCAGCGCGTCATCCGCGAGCTCGATGCCAAGGACATGGCCCTCGCCCTCCGGCCGGCCACAGAGCAGCTGCGTCTGAAGTTCTTCCAGAACATGTCCCAGCGCGCGGCGGAGATGCTGCGAGAAGAGATGAGCCTGGCCGGCCAGGTCCGGATGAAGGCGGTCGAGGAATCTCAGCAGCGAATCATCGACATCATCAAGAGGCTCGAAGACGAAGACCAGATCTCGATCAACCGCGGAGGCACCGAAGATGCCTTCGTCTAGCTGGCGCCTGATCCACGACGGCAGGGCCCCGGCGCCGAGTCAGGCGGAAGTCGCTTCGACGGCGGCACCCCCGAACTCGGGCGGCCGAGTCGGCTCCGGGACCACGGTCCTGCGCGGCAACGGCCGGGCCGGCCTCCACGGTTCGAACCGGGGCGGCCAGGGCGGTCCCCACGGCGCCGCGGTCGGGGTCGGGGCAGCCGGTGGAACGGTCGACGGGGCGGTCCTGGCCGAGGAACTCGCGCGCATCGAGCGGGCCGCCGATGAGCGGGGCTACGAGACCGGCCGCAACCGCGCCGATGCCGAACTGAGAGCGGCGGTCGAGGGTGCATCCGCCCTCGTGGAGAAGCTCCAGACCATCGCCCCGGAGCGTACCTCCGAGATCGCCCATGCCATCGCGGAGCTGGCCCTGTCGGTCGCCAAGCGGATCATCCAGCACGAAGTCCGCGTCGACCCGAGCATCCTTTGCGCATCACTGGAAGCCGCGGTCAGCACGATCAACGGCTCGCCCGAGGCCCATGTCCTTCTCAATCCGGCGGCGGTCGAGCCCGTCGCGCAGGCCTGGGAGGCGCTGCACGGCCGGGCCTATCTGGGCAAGAAGTGGTTCTTCGAAGGTGACCCAACGCTTCCGGTCGGCGGCTGCACCCTTCGCTACGAGCATGGTTTCGTCGAGGCCGGCCTCGAGGCCCAGCTCGAGGAGATCGGCATAGCGCTGGACCGGGCCATCCCGAATCTCGCCCGCGGCACCGTTGAGGAGGAGGTCGCGTGACGAATTCGGAGCAGGGCAGCTCCCTGCTGACCAAGAGGCACGGCCGCAGCCACCTCAGCCTCGGAGACGAGAGTGTCTCACCGATGCTGCGCCACCTCGTCGAGGCGGCCGAGGCCGCGTCGCGATTCCAGGCCACGGGCGAAGTCGTGCGCGTCATCGGCACCACCGTCGAGGCCGCCGGGTTGATCCTCCAGCTCGGCTCGATCTGCTGGATCGATCTCGAGCCCGATGGGATGGTCAGTGCCGAGGTCGTCGGATTCAAGGACGGGATGATCACGCTGGTTCCGTTCGGCGATCTATCCGGTGTGCGTCCCGGTTCCGCGGTCCGGCTGCGCGAGCAGCAGTTCCGCGTCCCGATCGGGCCCGCGGTTCTTGGTCGAGTCCTCGACGGGTTCGGGCGTCCGCTCGACGGCCAGGGTCCGCTTCGCGCCGAGTACCGCGTCGTCACCGGCGCCGCACCCCATCCGCTCGGCCGGGCCCGAATCTCCACCCCGATCTCCACCGGCGTCCGCGCCCTCGACGGTCTGTTGTCCGCCGGCAAGGGCCAGCGCCTGGGTATATTCGCCGGCTCGGGCGTGGGCAAGTCCACGTTGCTGGCGATGATCGCCCGCCACGCCTCCTCCAACGTCAACGTGATCGCCCTGATCGGCGAGCGCGGTCGCGAAGTCCAGGAGTTCATCGACGAGCAGTTGGGGCCCGAGGGGCTGGCCCGATCCTGCGTCGTCGTCGCCACCTCCGATCAGCCGGCCCTGCTGCGGCTCAAGGCCGCGGAGATCGCCACCGCCATCGCCGAGTCGTTCCGAGACGAGGGCAAGGACGTTCTCTTCATGATGGACTCGGTCACGCGCCTGGCTATGGCCCAGCGCGAGATCGGCCTCGGGGCAGGGGAGCCGCCGGCGCTGCGCGGCTATCCGCCGTCGGTCTTCTCGTTCCTGCCGCGACTGTTGGAACGGGCCGGCAATACCGAGTACGGCACGATCACCGGCTTCTTTACCGTTCTCGTCGAAGGTGACGACATGACCGAACCGGTCGCCGACACTGTGCGGTCGATCCTCGACGGTCACATCGTCCTCTCCCGGTCCCTGGCCGAGCGGAACCACTACCCGGCCATCGACGTTCTCGCGTCGGTCTCGCGAGCCATGCCTGCGGTCGTGGACAAGGGCCACATGAGGGTCGCCGGGGCGGTCCGGGCGGCTCTGGCCGAGTACGAGGGCGCCCGAGATCTCATCGAGGTCGGCGCCTATGCCCACGGCTCCAATCCCGCCATCGACGAGGCCATCGCTTTGCGCCCCGCGCTGGAAGGATTCCTGTGCCAGGAGCTCGAGGAATCGTCCGACATCGCCACAGCCCGCTCGAACATGGAGAGCTGCGGCGTTCTCAACGCCAACGCCCTTCTCGGCCCCGGCGCCGGGCTCGCTGCAGCTCGCCCCACCGAAGAGAGTGGGATCGGCCGGCCCGGCGGCGCGGCGGCCACCCCCGCTCAACCCCAGCCGGCTCCACGGCCTGCAGGGCAGATGCCGTCGATATTCCGCGGTGAGGCCCAGTGATGGGCAACCGCTTCCGCCTCGGCATCGTTCTGCGTCTGCGCGAGATGGCGGAGGAGACCGCGCGCATCGAACTCAGCCACGCCCTCGATGCCCATCAGCACGCCGTGTCGGCGGTCCAGGCGGCCCAGGGTCGGGCCGGCCAGGAGCTGCGCTGGTTGTCCGACCTGCAGAACGGCACCGCCGAAGCGGGGCAGCTCCAGACCGCGGTCTTCGCGGTCGCATCGGCTCAGCGGGCCATCGTCGTGGCTCAGGAAAGACTCGGTCGGGCCTCCGATGCCCTCTTCGAGGCACGCCGCCTTCTCGCCGACGCGACTCGTCAGCGCGAGGTTGTCGAGCGCCTCCGGGATCGGTTCCTGGTCGCCGAGCGTCGGGAGAGGGAACACCAGGACACCCTTGCCATGGCCGAGATTGCATCTACCCAGCACGCGGTTCGCGTGGCGAGGGAACGTCGATGAGCTACGCGAATTGCATCTCGCGCATTTCCCAGCTCGACTCGCTCATACGAGGCGTCGACCCGAATTGGGCCAGCAGCGGCAGGTCCCTCGTCGCGACGGAGGCGCTCATCAGCGGCTCGCCGTTCGCCGGCGTGCTGGAGACCATATCTGTCAACAGCAAGAGCACGGGCACAACGGCCACGGCCGCGGGCTCGGTCTCGGCTTCGGTGGCTTCGCTCGCCTTCACCTCGCCGCTGCCGAGCGGTCGGTTGACCCAGGCGTTCGGACCGACCGACGAGGCTCTCGAGCCCTCGGCGACGGTCGACGGCGTCACCTACGCCCACTACCACAACGGCATCGACATCGGCGCGCCCCTCGGTTCGGCCGTCTACGCCGCCGCGAGTGGCGTTGTGACCATGGCCGGCCGGCAATCGGACGGCGCGGTTGTCGTCAAGATCCAGCACGACGACGGCCACGTCACCCTGTACGGACATCTAGATCCGGCGCTCCCGGTCGTCGTCGGCCAGCGCGTGAACGGTGGCCAGGTGATCGGCAAAGTTGGGATGACGGGCGTCACCACCGGGCCGCACCTCCACTTCGGGTTGTATACGAGCGGCGGCACGGCAGTCGATCCGGCGCCGTGGTTGGCGGCCGGCCATCTGCCCGACCCGCCGACCCTCATGGGCCCCAGCCTGGCCGATCCGCATGCGATGGCCCAGGTCTCGGGAAGTCAGGCTCTGGCCACATTCGATGCCGCCTCGTCGCGCATCCCGTATGCGGCCCAGATCCGCTCGGCGGCCGTCGCCAACGGGATCGACCCGTCGCTGCTGGCCGCCCTCGTGTCCACGGAATCGGGTTTCCGCCCCGACGCGGTTTCTAGTTGCGGCGCCCAGGGGCTGTGCCAGCTGATGCCCGGGACGGCGGCAGGCCTCGGCGTGACCGACTCATTCGACGTCCAGCAGAACCTCAATGGCGGGGCGAAGTACATCGCCAGGCAGCTGAAGAACTTCGGCCGGGTGGACATGGCCCTCGCCGCGTACAACGCAGGGCCCGGATACGTGGGCCAGCTCGGGTCGGTCCCCAACGCCTGCCTGAGCTACATCGGTCGGATCCTCGACAAATGGAATACGTACCAGGGGCCTTCGGCATGAGCGGTTTGATGGATTCCACGACACGCATCCTGACTCAGGCTCTCGACGGGCTGACCGCCCGCCAGTCGGTGATCTCGGCCAACCTGGCCAACATCGACACGCCCAACTACCAGCCCCAGTCGGTCGATTTCGAGACGGCCCTCCAGAGCGAGGTCGCGGCCATGGGCAGTTCCTCGGGGGGCGGCTTCGCGCCATCGGATGGGCCGGCAGCCGACGTGGCCATGAAGACCACCGACCCACGCCACTTCTCGACCCTCTCGTCGCTCGGCAGCGACGCCTCGGCCTCGGTTTCGACGACCAACGAGAACCTCCGCAACGACCAGAACAAGGTGGATCTCGAGACCGAGATGACGGCTCTCACGGAGACGCAGATCAAGTACTCGGCGGATTCGCGCCTCATCACCAGCAAGTTCTCTCAGCTCTACGACGTCCTTGGAGGTCATTAGCAATGGCCGGTCTGTCTGCCAACGTCACGCTCGGCCCCGGCGTCGTCCCGATTCCCGGCCAGATCAACGTTCCTCCCGGCGCCGACGGTATGAGCTTCAGCGATGCCTTCGCCGAAGCCCAGGCCACGCGAGTGGATGCCGTAGATGCGCGAGCCGCGGCCGCCCGAGCAGTCGATGCCGCGGCCCCCGATCCCGCGGGACGATCGGGTCGATTCGCCTCCGAGCCCGCGGCACCGGTCTCTGATTCGAGGTCCTCCGCAGCCTCGCCGATATGGCGACCTTTCCCTGGGTCGGGCCGCCCCTCGGTCACGGACGCCGCGGCCGACCCGACGGGGACCGACGCCAAGGCCCCGTCCGCCACCAGCACCACCGGCTCGAAGCCGGCGACTGGTGCCGAACCCAAGCCCGTCTCCAGAGGCGCCAGGGCAAAGACAGACTCGGTTCGGGCCGGACGACGTGGCGGTTCCGCGCCCGAGACTCCACCTGCCACCCCCGCTCCCGGCGGCGACCCGGCAACCGGGGCCGCGCTGACGGCCGCTCCAACGAGGACCGATCCGGGCGAGGGCTCCGGCGAGGCCCCGGCCGAATCAGCGGCCGTTTCGGCGGGTGCCGCTGCGGCGGCTGCCGGGGTCGGTTCCGTCGACGAGGTCGGCGCTTCCGCGGCCGGCCAGGTCGCCGGCCTTGATTCGACCGCTGGGTCCGACGCGCGGGTGGGGGGCAAGACCACTGCGGCGGTGGCTCAGCCGGCGGTCGGGGCAAACACGGCCGCAGCTACGGCCGTGCCAATCGCCGACGCGGCCGTAGATGCGGACGACGCAACGGCTGCCGGGCAAGCCAACGGTCGCGTAATCGGCGGAGCGACGGATACCCGCCACTCCGCGCGGTCGGCGCGAGCCGCCGAGGCTCGATCGGCCTTCGCGAATGTTGCGGCAGATGCCGAGCCCTCGATCCCGGCCCGCCCAGGCGCGGCTACCGTGGGATCGACCTCGGCGACGCCGGTGCTTTCAGGGGGACGACCTGACGCCGTGGACTTCGCGGCCGCCAGCGAGTCGACCCCGGGTGCAGTTCCCGACGCGACGCCGGCCGCGGCCACGCCCACCACCGCGACGGCCACCGTGGAGACGCCGCCCGCGACGTCCATCCCGGCCGCCGACGCCCCGTCGACGCCAGCGGCAGCTTCGCCAGAGATCGAGCGGTCGATCCCGGCCGCGCCGTCGGCCCTCACGCCGCCCGGCCCATCGTCGGGGGAAGCGCCGTCTCGGTCGGCGCAGGTCGTCGATTCGACGGCCGTATCCGGCGCTTCACCGGTCGAGTCCACCGCGGCGACCGCCGCAGTCTCGATGCCGGTTCGGCCGCCCGCCGCCGCCTCCGAGACAAATCCGGCCTCCACACCGCCGACTCCGACGGTCGAATCCGCGATTCCCGTCGGTCCGACCACTGCGCCCGCGGCCATTCCGGCGCCCGCGGCCATTCCGGCGCCCGCGGCCATTCCGGCGCCCGCGGCCTCAACCATAGAGACCTTCTCGTTCACTCAATCCACCCCTGCCCCGCAACCAGCGGTGGCCGAGGCGACTTCGGTCGTGACGGTCAACAGCCTGCCGGGCGCGCCCGGAGCCACAGGTTGGCCCGTTGGGTCCGGCCCAAACTCCGCGGCGTTCTCGAGTCTGGGCTCGCAGGTCCCGAGCAACTGGGCTTCGGTCGAGGTTCCGGTGATCGTCAAACCCGCATCGTCCGCTGGAGGGGCGGCGGGGGTGCCGGCGTCCGTCGGGCCCGCGGTTGGTTCCGGTGAGGCCGGGTCGCTGCCCGCCACCCTCGAGTCCGCGCAACCCGCCGCGCCGGCAACCGCGCCTCAGCTCCGGCCCGCGTCGGGGTCGACCCCCGTGGCCGGCGAAGCCCCGGCCAAGGGCGGGCCCGCGACTCCAGAATCACCCACGATCGACGCCACAGTCGCCGGAGCGACGCCTACGCCTCCGACGGCAGGCCCCGCTCCGATGACTCTCGCAACGCCGCCGGCGCCCCAATCGACCGTCGGTGTGTCGACTGCTCCGGCGCGGGTTGCCGCTGCCGCTTCCACCACGCCAGATCCCGATGCGGGTCCTGTCATGGCCCGGGTCAGCCGCCGCGGTGGGCCTTCGTTCACGGCCACGGCGTACGCCTCCGACGGCACGGGCGCGACCGCCGGTCCGGGCCGTTCCGCTGGGATCGCGCCGGTCGGAAGCCTCGCGCCGGCGGGCTCGGCCACGGACGGATCGGCCGGTTCGAAGGCCACGCCCGATTCGGACTCGTCCGCAACATCTAGCGGCGCGGCCGGGACTCCGGTGGCCGGCGCGTCCTCTTCCGAATCGGCCTTCTCCGCCTCCGCGGCGGCTTCTGCCCTCTCCGCCGGCGCCGTCCCGGGCGCTTCGCTCAGGGCGGCCGGCTCCGAGACGACCGTGGGAAGCTCGGTCCCAGTCGACCTGGCCGATGCCGCGGACAGGCTGATGAATCAGGTCATGGGGACGATCCACACCTACCAGACCTCGGCCGGACCGGCGCTCGAGGCACGCATCAACGACTCGAACCTCGGGGACGTCCGACTGATCGTCACCGGCCGAGCCGGCGAGATCGTTCAGGCTCAGCTCATCGTGCGCGACCGCGTCACGGCCGACGCCATCGATGCCGCCGCGGGTCGAATGCACTCCTCCGGCGATGCTCTTGCCGGAGTCAGCGTCAGCGTCCGCAGTGAAGGCGGCGGCTCTGCCACGGGTGGCCGTGCCGGCGGCAGCGCCTTCGAGGCGGCCGGATGGGCCGCCGGCGGCGGATACGGCGCCGGGTCGGGTCCGGGTCCGAACGGCGGCCACAGTCACGGCCTGGCCAATCAGGACGCCGCCGCCGCCGGCAACGGCACGGGCGGCCAACCCGACACGGGCGATGGCTCGCGCGGAACGCCGCGACCGGCACCAATCGCATTCCCCACAGCGGCCACGCCAGATCGGCCGACGCCGCGGACGCCGCGCTCCGGCGGCCCTTCGCTCGACATCAGAGCCTGACAGGAGGCATCCGTGGACATCAACGCAACCAGCTACTCGGCCTTCCCCTCGTACGGAATCGGTGACGTCGCCGACGCCGCCGCAACGAGCACCAGCTCCAACGGCGTCGACAGCCTCAGCTCCGACGGCAGCGTCTACGACCTGTCGACGGACGACTTCATGAAGCTGTTCCTGGCCCAAATGCAGAACCAGGACCCCACCAAGCCGATGGACGACTCGCAGATGCTGGCCGAGCTTTCGCAGATGACTCAGGTCTCGACGCTGCAACAGCTCCAGACGACCCTGGCCGGGACGCAGCTCGCGCAAAGCTCGGCCCTCATCGGCAAGAACGTGACCGGCATTGATGTCAACGGAGCAGCCGTCGACGGCGTCGTGACCTCCGTGACCCAGTCCACCGACGCCGGCCTGGTGCTCCAGGTTGGCAGCCAGTACATCAAGCCCAGTGCCGTCACGGCGGTGACTACGCCGCCGACGTCGACCACGGGCACAAACCCCTAGAACTCGCGGCAGGGGCCGCCATATCCACTGGAGGTGATCGCCACGATCGATCGAATTGGACCCGACCTGACGTCGTCGAGCGGAGGCCTCGTACGAGACCCGAGCCTGACGCCGGGCTCGAGCCCGCCTGACCGGCCCACTTCGGGGGCGCCGCCGTCAACCGGCGGCGGGTCGTTCCGGGATGCGTTGGCCGCGGCCGCCGATGAGCACTCGCTCCAGTTCTCGGAGCACGCCCTGAAGCGCGTCGAGCAACGGCAGATCCCCATGGCGGGGGATCAGATGGATCGCTTGAGCAAGGCCATGGACACCCTCAGCCAGAGCGGCAGTCGCGGGCAGTCCCTGGTGATGCTCGACCAGTACGCCTACGTCGTTCACGCACCCAGCCACACAGTCGTCACGGCTGTAGAGCCGAACGGAAGCAAGGAGCGAGTCTTCACCCAGATAGACAGCGTGCTAATCGGCTAGCGCCGAGCAGCCCGGCGGTTTCGCTTCCGGCGAAACACGTTGGGGAAAGCAACACACGTTCGCTGAATGTGCCAGGTCGATTGCCGGACCTCTCTGAGGAAGCTGGCCTGGCCGCGGACGCCAACCAACGCGTCGCGCCATGAGCGTGGACGCCAATCGAGCCTCAGGAGGCATGCAATGCTTCGGTCGATGTTCTCGGCGATCTCGGGCCTGCGCGGCCATCAGATCATGATGGACGTCATCGGCAACAACATCGCCAACGTCAACACGGTTGGATTCAAGTCCGGCCGCGTCAACTTCCAGGACATCCTCTCCCAGACGCTCCACGGCGCCACGGCTCCGCAAGGCGGCCTGGGCAGCATCGACCCGGCCCAGATCGGCCTCGGCATGACGGTTGCCGGCATCGACGTCCTCCAGACGCAGGGCAACCTGCAGTCAACCGGTAAGACCACAGACATGGCAATCCAGGGCGACGGCTTCTTCATCGAGTCCGACGGCTCGAGCGTGAGCTACACCCGCGACGGCGCGTTCGACATCGCCCTCGATGGCTCCCTGGCCAACCCGGCCAGCGGTCTCAAGGTCCAGGGCTGGCAGGCCGACGCCAACGGCCAGATCGACATGACCCAGCCGATCACCAACCTCGTCATCCCGATCGGCCAGCGCACCACCGCTCTCGCCACGTCCAACGTGACGCTCAGCGGCAACCTGGACGCCGGCGGGACGGCAGCGGTCCAAGGGCCCCCGGCCGTGGCAGCGACGACGGTTCCGACGACCATGACCGTCTTCGACAGCCTGGGCGTCTCGCATTCGGTGAAGATCACCTTCACCAAGACCGCCGCGAACGCCTGGGATTGGGCGGCGACCGCCGACCCGAGCGACAAGTTCCTGACGATTACTGCCGCCGGTGGCCCCCCGCCCGTCAACCAGGGCGTCCTGACCTACACCAACGGCGGCGTGTTTTCGGCCTCCACCGGCAGTCTCGCCCTCACGTTCTCCAACGGCGCCTCGAACACCACTCCGAAGATCGACTTCTCGCAGATGACCCAGTTCAGCGGCACCAGCCAGCCGGCCGGCCAGACTGACGGCTTCACGTCGGGCACCCTCGTCACCTTCGCCGTTGGAGATGCGGGGACCCTTTCCGGCGTCTATAGCAATGGTCAGACCCAGACGCTGGGCCAGATCGCCCTCGCCGACTTCCTCAACTCTGCCGGTCTCCTTCGAGCCGGTCAGAACAACTTCTCGGCCACTTCCGCATCCGGCGCCGCCAACATCGGCGCCGCCGGCACGAGCGGTCGAGGAACCGTGACCACGGGCGCGCTCGAGATGTCGAACGTCGACCTGGCCACGCAGTTCACCGGCATGATCACGGCCGAGCGCGGCTTCCAGGCCAACGGCCGCGTCATCACCACCTCGGATGAAATGCTCCAGGAACTTGTCAACCTGAAGCGCTAGTAGCCCCGCCTCGGCGGAACGCGTGATGCGGCGGCCGGGCTGGCAGTGACGCCGGCTCGGTCGCCTATCACGGCACTCGTTTCGACCGATACCTAACCAGGCATCAGTCAATGACGCAGGGATTCGCGTGAAGACCGGAAAGTTTCTAGCCGCGAGCGGCGCGCTCGCGTCGCTGCTCACGCTGACGCTCTCGAACGCCGTTCTGGCGAACGGCGTGGGCGACCTGTATGTCGCCAGCTCGGCGGGCGTGCTCGAGGTCCACGTCAAGACCTCCACCGTCGTCAGCACCATACCCATGGTGCCGGCGCCGCAGTCGCTGGCTTTCAGCCCGGACGGCCACACCCTATTCGTGAGTGGCACCGGCAGCAGCGTGACCCCCATCGACATCGCCACGCTCGACGTCCAGGCGTCGATCACTATGCCCGGCCCCGTTGCCGCTCTGGCATTCCCGGCCGGTCAGGTACTCGTGGCCACGATGCCGCTGCGGCGGACGCTTGCCTTCGCCGTGGTCCACGGCGGGACCGTGACCGAGAGCGCCGAACTACCCGGCGCCGGGAATCTCCTGGCGGGTGACCGCCGCGATGCCCGGGTGGCCGTCGCCGAAGCCGGCAAGAGCTGGCTCGAGATCGTGGATCCGGCCACCAACACGCTCAAGAAGACGACAGTCGCCGGAGGCATCGTCGCCCTGGCGATCGACCGCGCCACCGGCGGCGTCCTGGTGGCAACCCAGAGCCCCAACGCCCTGATCCGCGTCGACCTCACCTCCCTGGTCTCGACCTGGACGGTGAAGCTGCCGGGAACGCCGGTCGCCGTTGCCTCGATGGCCTCGACGATCGTGGTTGGAGGCGGCACGAGCCTGTGGAAGGTCGACGGCAAGACGGCGACTCCCTTCGCGACGACCCGCCAATCCGCTCTCGTCCTGGCGGCAAGCGACGAAGGCTCGGTCCTGCATGTGGCCGAAGCGACCGGGATCGAGGTCTTCGATGCCAGGGGCGCTCTGCAGCGCACCCTCGAACTCACCGACAGCCGCGCGCCGGTAGCCATGGCCGCCGTGCCGAGCGGCTCCTCGCTCTTCCTCGGTGAGGGCGCTTCCGACGCATCACCCTCCGCCGTTCCGAGCGGGGCCATGCCGGGTGCGATGACGACACCGGTGCCGCCGTCGACGAACACGGTCGCCGACACGGTCCGGGACGTCGCCGGCTACCCGCCCCTCCAGGGCGCCGCGGTTGTTGCGGCCGGCATCCTGCTCCTGTGCTGGCTCTTCATCCGCTGGTACGACAAGCGCCAGGTGCGCCGTGGCTGAGCGGTCCGGGAGCGGCCGGAAACCGCCTCTCTGGAGCCTTCGATACGCGAAGGCGATCCGATGGGGCGCCAGTAGCCGCCTCACCCGAGCGGGCTTGAGGGCGCACGAACAGAGAGGCCCGGCCGATCCGCTAGACTCACTCCACCGCTTCCGGTAGCAGTGAGGATCGCCACTCCGTGCCACGTGCCGCCGTCGCCGTCGCGTTGCCCCGCGCCGACTTTGTCGCCGCACATGACGACCTGGTCGCGGCTGGCTACGAGCCGCTCTATGTGGAAACCGAGGACGCCCTCGAACGGTTGCTGGGCAGTCGAGACGATGTCCGAATCGCGGTTCTCGACGCCGAGAAGAACCTCGACCTGACCCTCGAGGTGTACGCGCTGCTGCACGAGGGCGGCCGCAACATACCGGCATTGATCCTGGTGCCGCCGCAGACGCTGGGCCTCATGAGCCTGAGCGGCCGCAACGACTCCACCGACGAATACCTGTCGAGACCATTCTCGGTGGAATCTCTGCGTTGGCGCATCGACGCGATGCTGGTCCGCCGCGGCGACGTACCCGCCGGGGAAGCCGTCCTCGTCGACCAGATCGTGGCCGCGCGTGCGATCGCGCCCGCCGCGCCCCGAGTCGAGGCTCTCGACGAATCGCAGCGCGGACACCTGATCATCGTCTTCAACCCCAAGGGTGGGGTGGGCAAGACCACTGTCTCGATCAACCTCGCGGCGGCGTTGCAGCTCCGCAAGCACTATCGAGTCTTGCTGGTCGACTGCGACGCGGTGACCGGACACGTCGCGCCATCCCTCGGTCTTCCCCAGCTCAGGACCCTGGCCGAGGCGTGGCTCTGGGACGACAAGAACAGGATCGCAGAGGAATCCGCGGCTCAGGTGGCCGCTACCCACTCGCCGGGCCTGGACGTTCTCGTCTTGACGGCTACGCCGTTCCATACCGAGGTCCTGATGCCGGAGAGGGTGGCTGCCGCGGTTACGGCCGCTCGGGCCGCCTATGACTTCGTAATCCTGGATCTCCACCCGGACTTTGAACCGCTCAACCTGGCCCTCTTCGATCTCGCGGACAGGATCATCGTGCCGGTGACCCCAGACGTGGCTTGCATGCTGGCCGCGATCCAATTCCGGGAGATCGCCATAGCCTTGAACATGCGCGACCGTTTGCTGCTGGTAATCAACCGCGCCGATAGCGGCATCGACCCGGAGAAGGTCGAGGAGGTTGTCGGGATACCATCGCTGGCCAGGATTCGCTCCGCCGGGCCGCTGTTCTACCAGGCTTCCGACGCGGGGATATCGGCCGTCGAGAGCTCCCCCGGCGACAAAGCCATCGGGGACATTGACCGGCTCGCCGATCGACTCCTTGCGACGCTGGATGCGCCCGAGCACGGTGGAGTCGGGCGCGAGCCACGCCGAGGGATCGCCGGTTCGGTTCGGGGTCTGTTCGACCGCATGACCGGTTAGGCCTGATCGGGGCGCGCAAGTCAGGTCGCGCGTGACGGATATGCCTCGAGCCTGAGTCGTCCGGTCGACGGCCCGAGGCGACGCTCAGGAGGCCTGGACGTCGAAGATCGAGAGCAGCTCAGAGAAGGACTCCCGGACGGCCGAGGCTCGCTCGTCCCAGCGCTCACGGGTGATGTTGAGCGCCGCGAGGACGGTATCGCCCTCGAGCTGCTGGTCGGAAGAGTCGACGACCGAGGGATAGCTCAGCTCGCGGAGGAGGACGTCGGAGCCGGCGATCAGCGCGCCCAACGAACCGGGGCTCGGCACGTGGTGGTCCCACAGAACCCGAGCGATGACCGGAGGCAGGTTCCACTCGTAAGCGAAGACTGCGCCGACATCCTGGTGGGTCGTGCCGGCCAGCTCGATCTCCATCTCCAGCTGCCCGGCGGCGTTGCGTGCGTCGTGGGCGTGCGGGTCGAGGAGATAGCTGGCGTAGCGCTCGCCGACGTCATCGAGAAGGTAGACGTGGCCGAGGTCGTGGAGGAGGCCGGCGGCGAAGGCAGTGTCCGGATCCATGGATCGGGACATCTGGGCCAGCGTCTTGCCGACCACCGCGGCGCGGACCGCATCGCCGGTCAGTCGAGCTGCGGCGAGGGCTTCTCGCGGCGAGCGGTTGCCGGCGCGGCGAGAGACGATCAACGAGGTCAGGACCAGCTGCCGCAGCACTGTGTCGCCGAGCAGGGCCACGGCTCGCGAGAGCGTCGTCACCGGTTCGGCCGGAGCATAGAAGGCGGAGTTGGCCATCCGCAGAACCCGGGCGGCAAGGGCAGGGGAGCCGTCGATCAGCTTGGCCAGCTGACGCGCGTTGGAGTCGCCCTGCCGCAACTGCTGCTCCAGACGGAGAAGGCTGGCGGACGGGCTGATCGCGTGCGCGTGCTGGACGATCTGCCGCGCTCGGTCGAGGGTTGTGCTGGTGAGTACTTCCACGGTGAAGGTGTCGGCGCCTGTAGCATGGGCTTGAACTCGGCGACCGCCGAAAAGCTGCGATCCCCTTCCCGGCGACCGAACCATCGGCAGGGTCGACGAGTCTCTAGAGCTGGGAGCGTCGCGTGGGGGACCCGGCCCCGAGTCGACCTTTGGGATGATGTGCGGCCAGACCGGGAGATGACCGCTGCTCGCCCCTTATGATGACGCCTCGCCGAACTGGAGAGGGCAAGATGCACCTATGGCGCTGATAGAGACCACCGGTCTGACCAAGCACTACGGGCCGGTCAAGGCTCTCGATCAGCTCGACCTGATGGTCGAGCCCGGAATCATCGGTCTGGTCGGGGCCAACGGGGCCGGCAAGAGCACGCTTCTCAAGATACTCCTGGGACTGCTGTCGCCGACGAGCGGCCGGGCCACGGTCCTCGGCATGGATACCGTCCGCGAGACTCGGGCCATCCGGCAGGTCGTCGGCTATATGCCCGAGCACGACTGCCTCCCGCCGGACGTCGGCGCGACGGACTTTGTCACCCACATGGCCCGCATCTCGGGGCTTCCTCGAACCGCGGCGCGCGAGCGGACCGCCGAGGTTCTGCGCCACGTTGGGCTGTACGAGGAGCGATACCGCCAGATCGGCGGCTACTCGACCGGCATGAAGCAGCGCGTCAAGCTCGCTCAGGCGCTGGTCCACGACCCCAAGGTGCTCCTGCTCGACGAGCCGACCAACGGCCTGGATCCGTCAGGCCGCGACGAGATGCTCGACCTGATCAAGCGCACCGGCACGGACTTTGGGATCACCGTCGTGGTGGCCTCCCACCTCCTCGGCGAGATCGAGCAGGTCTGCGGCTACTTGCTGGCGATCGACGCGGGCCACCTCCTGCAGGCGGCGCCGATCTCGCATTTCACGCAGCGCACGCCGGTCCTGGCGGTCGAGGTTGAGGAGGGCGCCGACCGGCTGGCCGCGGCGCTCTCGTCGCGTGGAGCCCGAGCCCGGCAGGACGGCAACCGCGTCCTGGTCGCCATCGAAAGCGACGCCCTGTACGACTCCGTGCGCGACCTTGTGGCGGACCTGGCTTTGCCGCTGATCCGCATCCAGCAGGAGCGCGGCCGCCTGGAAGACCTATTCCGCGACGCCCCGACGGCAGGGAGCCTCCAATGACCGCTACGAATCCGGCCGCCGCGCCAACGCCGGCCGGGAGCATCTACGACCTCGGCTACCGCCACTACGAGGGCAAGCGCAACGGCCGCTTCTACGCAATGTGGTCGCTTTTCGTGGAGAGCTTCCGCGGCGTGTGGGGCTTCGGCCGGCCCATGACCGCCAAGGCGGCGCCCTTCATCCTGGCCGGTATCTACGCGCTGCCGGCGGTCATCCAGCTGGCCTTCTCCTCGGTCATCGCCGGGCAGATCTCGGCCGGGAAGTCCGTGGAGCTATTCACGTACGGCACCTACTTCGCGGCCCTGTACGTCTTCGTCTTCTTCTTCTGCGTGGCTCAGGCCCCGGAACTGGTCTGCCGCGACCAGCGGTACCAGGTCCTGCCCTTGTACTTCACCAGGGCGATGGGCCGGATCGAGTACGCCCTTGCCCGCCTCGGCTCGCTGGCGGCAGCGCTCTTCATCGTCCTGCTCCTGCCGACCGTGGCGCTCTTCGTCGGCGACGTGCTGATGCAACCCGACGCCTTCAAGGCCGCCGGCGAGGAGCTCCCGAAGGCCTTGCCGTCCATCCCCGCCGCCGCCCTGATCGCCCTCGGCCTGGGGTCCCTCTCGCTGGCGATTTCGTCGTTCTCGCCGCGGCGGGCATACTCGGCCATCGGCATCGTGGCCTACATCCTGCTGATGGAGGCGATACCGGCGGCCATTTACTCCATCGGCCAGACCTCCGCGACGACGTGGACGGACAAGCTCTTCCTGCTCTCGCCCGTCACCTCGCTGATCGGCGCCACGTACTGGTTCTTCGGGCAGCCGATAGATCCTCAATACTTCCAGGGCTCGCTGGCCGCCGCCGACTACCTGGCGGCCGCGATCGTGGCCATCGGGGTGGCCGCCGCCGTCCTCATGTTCCGCTATCGCAGGGTTCCGGCATGACGACCCAACTCGCCCCCGAAACCGTCCCGGCGACCCAGCCCGCCTCCGCGCCGGCCATCGAGCTGCTGCATGCCGCTCGCTGGTACGGCAACGTGGTCGCGGTCAACGACATCAGCTTCAGCCTCGGCGCCGGCGTCACCGGCTTGCTCGGGCCGAACGGAGCCGGCAAGACGACTCTGCTCCACATGCTGGCGGGCTTTCTGGCGCCGTCGGCGGGCACGGTCAAGGTTCTGGGCCAAAGCCCCCATCGCAACCCGTCCGTCTACCGCCAGATCGGGCTGGTGCCGGAGCGAGAGGCGGTCTACCCGTTCCTCACCGGCCGGGACTACGTCAAGTTCAACGCCCGGCTTCAGGGGATGCGCGATCCGGACGGGGCGGCACGGGCCGCGATCGCCCGGGTCGGGCTGGAAGATGCCATGGACCGAGCCATCGGGACGTACTCCAAGGGAATGCGCCAGCGCGTCAAAGTGGCCGGCTCGCTCGTTCACGATCCCCAGGTGCTGCTCCTCGACGAGCCGTTCAACGGCATGGATCCCCGCCAGCGGATCGCCATGATGGATCTCCTGGGCGATCTGGCCGGGGCGGGACGGACCATCCTGTTTTCGTCGCACATCCTCGAGGAGGTCGAGCAGGTCGGAACCGAGATCCTCGTCATGGTTGCCGGTCGATTGGCGGCCTCGGGCGACTTCCGAGCCATTCGCGCGCTCATGACCGACCGACCGCACACGGTCACGGTTCGGTCGAGCGACGACCGCCGACTGGCTACCACCCTGATGGCCGACCCGACCGTCTTCGCGGTCGAGCTGACGCCGAACGGGCTCTCGGTCCAGACCGCCCAGCTCGGGGCCTTCCGGCGAATCCTGGCCGGTTCGAGTCGATCGGCCGGGGTACGCCTGCTCGAGGTCCTGTCGGCCGACGAGTCGCTCGAGAGCGTCTTCGACTACCTGGTGGGTCGATGAAAGGGGAGGGGCCGGTGGGCTCGATTGCCGTAATTCCCGAGATCGCCCGGGTCACCTTCCGCCAGTTGCTCGGTCGCCGCCGCACGCTGCTCTTGATCCTTCTGGCGGCTCTGCCGGTGCTGCTGGCGGTGGCCTTCCGCGTGGCCGGCCAGACCGACATCGAGCGGTTCTCGCACCGCGTCTTCGACACGATCACCGTCACCATCCTGCTGCCGCTCGTGGCCATCCTCTTTGGCTCGGGGGCGTTTGGGGCCGAGATCGACGACGGCACGATCGTCTATCTGCTGGCCAAGCCGGTGCCGCGCTGGGTCGTGATCCTCGCCAAGGCGCTGAGCGCAATGGTCCTGGCCGTCGCTCTGACCGCGGCTTCGGCCGGGCTATCCGGCCTGATCGATCTGGTTCCGGCGGGGAGCGACGGAGTGCTGGCAACCGAGGCGCAGATCCTGGCGATGGTCGTCGGGTCCGTGTGCTACGTCTCGCTCTTCCTGGCGCTCAGCCTCTTCACGCGCCGGGCACTGGTCATCGGGATCGGCTACATGCTCGTCTGGGAGGGCGCTCTCTCCGTCCTGCTGCCGGGCATCGCCAACCTGTCGATCAGGCAATACGCCATGGGAGCGGCCTCGGCGATCTACAAGCTGCCGGCCGACACGACGCGTCTCTCCTCGGACACGGCATTCCTCCTCGCGGGCGTGCTCGTGGTCGCGGCGCTCGTCATCGCCACCTGGCGCCTGATGCGCTTCGAACTGCCGGGCGGGACCGACTGAGGTCAACTAGAACTAGCTCGGTCTCTGGCGAGTTCAGGACGAGGCGGAGCCGAGGACCGGAGCGAGCGCGCTCAGACGCGCGTGAGCGAGGACCGCAGGCGACAACGAAATACTGGACCGACCGAGACCGAGCTACTCGTCGGCTACGGGCAGGCCCAGGATGTTGAAGCCACCGTCGACGTAGATGACCTCGCCCGTGGTCTGGCCCGAGAGCGGGCTGGCCAGATAGACGGCGGTGCCGGCCACATCCTCGATGGTGATGTTGCTGCGGAGCGGCGTGACGTCCTTGAAACCGCCGTACATCAGCCGGAAGCCGGCGATCCCGTGCGCCGAGAGCGTCCGGACCGGGCCGGCGCTGATGGCGTTGACGCGAATGCCGCTGGGACCGAGGTCCGCCGCCAGGTAGCGGGTGCTGGCCTCGAGCGCGGCCTTGGCCACGCCCATGATGTTGTAGTGGGGCACGACCTTCTCGGCGCCGTAGTAGGTCATCGTCATGATCGACGAGCCGGGCGGCATGTAGGCTCGCGCCTCGCGAGCCATGGCGATCAGCGAGTAGACGCTGATGTCGAAGGCGGTGTGGAAGCCGTCGCGGCTGGTCGCACTGAAGTTGCCGGCCAGGTCTTCCTTCTCGGCGTAGGCCACGGCGTGGACCAGGATGTCCAGCTTGCCCTCTCGGGCGTGCCAGCGCTCGAAGACGCGGCGGATCTCGTCGTCGTCGCGGACGTCGCACGGTTCGACGAAGCGGGCGCCGATGGAAGCGGCCAGCGGCCGGACGCGTCGCTTGATGAGCGATCCCATCGAGCTGAACCCGACCTCGGCCCCCTGGTCGTATAGCGCTTTCGCGATGCCCCAGGCGATCGAGTGGTCGTTGGCCACGCCGAAGACGAGGGCCTTCTTGCCGGCCAGGATGCCCGTGTGCTCGCAGTCGTCCGCGGGCCTGGTCAGCTTGTGGCCGACTCGCGCTTTCGCGACGGCTGTAGGTACGGCAATGACGGCGGCATTGGCCCGCGGCATGACCGGCGGGGTGACGGCCGCCGGCGATGGCGCCGCCGAATGCGCCGGCTCAGTCGCTGCCGGTTTCGCTTTGGGGGTCGATTCCTTCGCGGCGCCGCCTGCTGCCGGTCGCTTGGTCAGTTTCATGTGTTCGGTCGGTCCTCCGTTGTTGGCCGCTCCGGAACCGCAGGTCTGTGGGACGCGATCCGGACGAGACGCGGGCGATCGGGCGATCGGGCCGAGCGTTCACGCTTCGGCGCCGAGTGCTCCAACCAATCCAAACCCCGCCGGTGCCCAATCGTTACTCGACGCATGGATTCGGCCGCCCCGCGCACCAGTTCTTCGGCCGGGATTCGGGCTGGCGCGGAGAATAACCTCAACCGTTGCGCTGCACAATCGTCGGCCCGGTAGGTGCGGTCTGCCGAGGCGCCGCCGACCGACCCGACGCTCCAGCGGTCAGCCCTTCGACGTTCGGACGGTTCGAAGCGCCGGGCTTGGCGATCTCCGACGTAGCCACCCGGACCACCTCGCCCTCACACGTTGAGCCGTCACGATGGAACGATCGTGGGACCCAGCGCCCTCGGTCGGATGCATGCCTACGGTATCGCCCTACCGACAGGGATCTTCCGGCGGCAGGGGTGCGAGAATGTGAGCCAAGCGCGGGAGGCCTGGACACCTGGCCAATATGGCCGCTGGGACCACGCCGAGCTACTGGCGAAACCAGCCCGTGTCGAAGCATCCCGGGGGAGGAACAGAGATGGCCGGACGCGGTGCGGGTAGTCACGTTCTGGCGAGCCTCGCGATCATGGCATTGCTGGCCGGTTGCGGTGGGGGCTCCCAATCGCCGAGCGCGGCATCGAACGCCAGCGGGCAACCCGCTACGCCCACACCGGCGCTCGCTCATGGGCCTGCCGGCTTCAGCGCCGCCGGATCGACGACGTACGCCCGCGCCTACCACACCGCCACCCTCCTCGCCGACGGCCGCGTCCTCATCGCCGGAGGATATGGCGACTCGGGGCAGCTTGCCTCAGCCGAGCTCTACGACCCCAAGAGCGGCACCTTCAGCCCGACCGGCTCGATGGCCGCCGCTCGCGAAAGCTACACCGCCACCCTCCTCGCCGACGGCCGCGTCCTCATCGCCGGAGGCTTGACCAGCTTGGGGATACTCGCCTCAGCCGAGCTCTACGACCCCAAGAGCGGCACCTTCACCCCGACCGGCTCGATGGCCACCGCCCGCCAGCTGCACACCGCCACCCTGCTCGCCGACGGCCGCGTACTCATCGCCGGAGGGCTAGGTGACAGCATGAACCTCATCGCCTCGGCCGAGCTATACGACCCCAAGAGCGGCACCTTCAGCGCGGCGGGCTCGATGACGACCGGCCGGTTCAAGCTCACCGCGACCCTACTGCCCGATGGGCGCGTCCTGATCGCCGGAGGTGGGAACGCAACAGGGTATCGAACGTCGGCCGAGCTATACGACCCCGAGAGCGGCACCTTCAGCGCGACGGGCTCGATGACGACCGGCCGCGACCTCCAAACCGCCACCCTGCTCGCCGACGGTCGGGTCCTGATCGCCGGAGGGGACAATCTGAGTTCCTCCGGCGCTCTGGCCTCGGCCGAGCTGTACGACCCGGCTACCGGCAAGTTCAGCCCGACAGGATCGATGAGCACCGCCCACCTGGACCACACCGCCACCCGGCTCGTCGACGGCCGCGTTCTCATCGCCGGAGGCACCAACGGCTCAAAGTGTCTGGCCTCGGCGGAGCTGTACGACCCGGCTACCGGCAAGTTCGGCCCGGCCGGTTCGATGGCCACCGCCCGAAATGGGCATACCGCCACGCTGCTCTCCGACGGGCGCGTCTTGCTCGTCGGCGGTGAGAACAACACATCGTCCGATCTTGCCTCGGACGAGCTATACCAACCGTAGCGTGGGGACGCCGTCCCAGTAGCTGACGACCGCGGCCCGCGCCATTCCGATCGGTGGTGAGCAAGGGCTCGACAGCGATGACCCGCTAGTTCCGAGTACTCCAGTGGTCGGTCGCCTCGCTCTCTAGGACGGCCAGGCGAGTGTAGTAGTCCGGGAACTCGTTCAGGTGGGCGAGGGCAATCCTCCCGGTGATGACCGAATCGTCCCCGGTGACGTCGGTCTTCGGGCTTCGGGTGCCGTGCTCGAGCTCGACGTCCAGCCCCATCCGGAATTGCTCGAGGTCGTACCTCAGCGCCTGGAAGTCCATCCCGAGCCAATTCGCGACGGCGAGCGCCTCTTCGCGCGTGAACGATTGCCGGACGGTCGTCTCAGCAGTTCCCATCGCTAACTCCCTACGGCTGATCCTGCGACTTGGAACGGGCCAGCACGGTCTTGCCCGGACTGATCAGACGATGAACGAGAGGAAGCCGAACAACAGGCCGAGGTTGGTCCAGTCGACCTTGTTGATTGAGAAGAAACCGGCGGTCTCAAGCACGGCGATCGCGAAGCAGATGCAGGCCACGAGGATCAACATCGACTTAGGGTTGCTGAACCTGTTGTTGCGCTCCATGGCGTTATCCTCCATTGGGACCTGGCCCGCTCGGCCAACACGGGCAGCGTCGGCACCAAGTCCGCCTTTAGCCTGACCAATCCTGTGCACCGCCCATGAGGATGAAGACCCTCAGACTCGCCTGAAATCGTGGCGAAGCGGTGCCCAGCCGGCTTCCCTCGACGGCCCGGGCCGACTCACGAACCACCGGCGTACGGATCTCGTTCGCTTCGGCCGTGATCTTGCTGTGGGCCACGAGGTGGTCACCATCAGCGGACCGAGGCGTGTCTCCCGGTGGCGTACTACCTCGACGTCCAGCGGCCTTCTACTTGAAATGTAGGTCGAGGCCCAATAAGACTAGCGGCCACGCCAGAACGGCGAGGATCGCCGAGAGAACCGGCATCACTTGTTTGAGATTCGTGAAGTACGCGTGACCCGACGCCACGATCAGGCCAATGATGAGGTAGATGATGCCGGCGAGGGACGACAACGAATCGGATCCCATGCCTACCGTCCTGCTTGTCTGCTACTCGGGTCACGGAGGGCACCCAATCGTCCCTGGATACCCGGGGGACAAGAGTATCGCGACGCTCGCGCTTGTGAGCGGCCGCGGCGTCCGATCGAACGAGTTCCTCCCCCCAGCTCAGCCGGCCCGATACGAACTGCTCGGCCGGTGGATGTTCGAGTCTTCGTCGACCTCGATGCCATGCGTCTGGGCGGCACTCAGGATCTTCCGCCGGGCATGCTCCTTGGCCGCCTTGCTCTCGAACTCGGTCTGATTGAAGCGGGCGATCGCGTTCCGCACGTGCGACTCGTCGTGGATAGGGAGGTGTTCCTCCCCCTTCGAGTCGACATACGCGAACTGCGTGGAGCGGAGCTTATGCCGATCCTTGGTGTTGAGTTCAGCCATGGTCCATCTCCTGGTCCCGGAGGGAATTGACGCCTGCCCAATTGCGGAATTCGGACCTTCCGGGCCCACCGTCACGGTCTCACCGAGCGACTCGCCAGAGGGCCCGGCCAGCATCTCATTTCATGGCAGGCCCCTTGCGGTCAGCAGGATGAAGCGCGGTGGCTGGACCTCTGCGGCTCCGGAGGCAGCTACGGTTCACAGGCCGGTCGGCGTCGCGACGCCGACCGGCCCAACGACGTCAAACCCTAGGCTTGAGTGGCGCGTTGGCCCATGAGCAGCCGGTAGAGCGCGACCACGACGACGCCACCGATCACGGCGACGACGATGCTCTCGACATTGATGCCGGTCACGTCGGCGACGTTAAGGACAGTGCCGGCGAGGTAGCCGCCGACGACAGCGCCGACGATGCCCAGAAGGATCGTGGCAATAACGCCTTCGGTGCCACCCATGATCAGGTTCGTGATGAAGCCCGCGATCGCCCCGAGGACGATCCACGCGATGATGCCCATGATGGCTACTCCTTTTTGGGGTGCGGATTGGGGACGAGAAGCGAACAGCCCTCGCCCTTGGCGTGAGCGAAAGCGGATGGGGGATCCGCCATCTGTCAGCGGTTCGAAGGCCGTCGGCCCGCGTCCTGGATGTCGGCCAAGCTCTGCTGGGCGTTGCCTTGAACCTGCTTGACCTTGCCCTTGGCTTCCTCGTGCCTGTCGCCGGTCAACTTGCCGAGCCCTTCCTCGACTTGGCCCATTGCCTTATTGGTGGCGCCCTTGGCGCGCAGGTCGGTCATTTCGGCACTCCTCAGTCATGTCTTCCCAAGTCGAGCATGGATTCCCATGCCGTTCTGCGAGGCTAGGTTGGATGTGGCTACGGCTGCGAGGATGGGAACCCTGCCACTCGCCCTGAAGTCGAGCGAATTGCCAGCCTCGCCGGACACCGGCGACTCATCGTGTCGGCGCCGCCGGGGCCGGCGGCAGCCCGCAACGCCGTGACCAGCCTTCGCCGCCGGAGCAAGCCTGGTCGCGGCGCCACTGCTCGAATGGTCGCCCGTCGTCGGTAGATTCGCGGTCAAGCGATGGGGACCAGAGTCCCGGAAGACCCAACCCCAGGTTGGGTCGAACAATGTCAGGACCGGACCGACTGCCAGCCAGTGGTGGTCAGGCCAGGGCGTCGAACAGGCCGTCCGACCAATGCTTCAGTTTGCCAACTTGGTCGAGCCACTCTTTCGATCTCAGTCGGAGGGCACCGCCACAGCTTCGTCGGCGCCGCCAGCTCGGGAAGCGGCATCCGGCAGGCCCTGAGCAAAGCCAACCAAGAGCATCGCCATGCCAGCTAGACCCCCGACGATGTCCAGCCAGATCAACGGGAAGGCGATGTAGACGAACGAGGAGTAGGACACGATATTCAGGCCGATAGTCAGAATGGATACGCCCAGCGTCAAGGCCGAGCCGGCAGAGACCGACAACCAGAACCTGTGCGGTTCCTCCCGTGCCCGGACCGCCGACATGGTCGACCAGGCGAGCGCGCCGACCGTCAGTATCCGCAAAGGGCTGAGAGCCATGACGACGACGAACCAAGGGTAGCCAGAGTCGAAGTCTGCCGTGGTACCAGAGGCGACTCCGATTGCGGCGTTCGCAGCGAGTAGGCACAGTGCGCCCGCGGCAATCACCGAAGATGCGACCAACGCCTTGGGCCAGGTCGTCTCCGTCCGTCGACGTTGCTCGAGGGCTATGGCGATCAGTGCCGGCCCCGCAATCGAGATGATCGCCGCCAGATCCCGGGCACTCTGTGTCCCTGAGACGAAGGACGGATCCGGCCACTCCACCGGTGAGAGCAACTGCTGTGCCCAACCGACGATATCCAAGAGGGTCGGAATGGAAGTCCAAACGATGGCCCCGAGCAGCAGCAACCGGGCGGACCGCCACTTGCCCCGGCAGCCGATGAGGATTGCTGCCGGCAGAAGCGCCCCCGCAGCAGCGTTCGCGAGGAGCAGTAAGTCTGGCAATCCACTCGAGAGCAGTATTCGTCCGTTTGCGGCGCCGGCGACCGCGGCCAGAAGGATAAAGGGCCAAGCCTCGAGCGGGATAAGCCGGCCTCGGGTCGCCAGCCAATCATGTATTCGAGCTAAGCCATGAGGAGCACCGGATTCGAAGTCGTCGTTCATGAGCTCGCCCCTCTCACGCATCCGGTCGCGACGCCGAGCCTCAGACTCGACTGACTATTCAAGATGTCAGCAAGTAGCCGTCGACCTTCCACAAGATAGACCGCGGCGACCACGCCCAGGTTCGCAACGGTCCCATTGCGACCGGCAGGATAGCAGTGGCCGTCACCCCAAACGGTGCCTGGGTAGTCTCGGGCGGTGGCGACGACCCGTACCAGGACTTCGCAGTGCGGCTCTGGGGCCTCACGAGACGTACAAGGGAGGGTTCGTCCAACAGGCACGACGGTCTGGCGGCCGCCGGGCAGGAACCCGGCGGCCGCAGTAGTAACGAAGTGGCAAGGCCGTGCCGAAGCAGGGCCCGCTATCCCAGGAGCGCCGGAATGGCGTCCAGCGGGACCGAGCTCGTGCCCACGACGATGTCGCCGTTGGCGCGGAGGCGCGGCGCGATCGAGGCGACGTAGGCTCGGGCGACGGGCTTCTTGGCCTCCAGGACGTTGGTGTCTCGGAGGAGCAGCCACGAGTTGACGAGCCAGACCGCCATGTCGACCAGGTCGCAGGCGTAGTAGTCGACCTTGTCGCGGTCGCCTTCGGCCTTGAGTGAGTCGACGGCCTTGCGGTAGATCGCGGTCAGCTCGACCAGGATCGCCTTCTCGGCGGCCATGTCGTCGGGGTACGCGGCGGCGAGCCACTCGTCGAGGAGCGGATCGAGATTGCGGTTGAGCAGCTTGCCGATGGCCGCGACCACCTGCAGCTGGCTCGTGCCTTCGTAGATGTTGGTGATGCGAACGTCGCGGAAGAGCCGCTCGATGTTGAACTCGCGCATGTAGCCCACGCCGCCGTGGACCTGCATCGACTGGTAGCAGACCCGGTTGCCCATTTCGGTGGAGCAGTACTTCACCATCGGGGTCATGGTCTCGGCGAGAGCCTGGCACTGCTTGTAACGGGCCCGGGTGGCCGCGTCGATCTCCCCGCCTTCGCCGATGATCCGCTCGTAGCCCTTCCAGAGGTCCACCCAGGTCGCCGTCTCGGCCAGGAGCGCGCGGGTCGCCTGGAGGTCGACCTTCATCGACAGCAGCAGTCGACCGACCGCGGGCAGGACCCGGATCGGCTTGCCGAACTGGATCCGTTCCTTCGAGTAGTCGTCCGCCTCGCGATATGCGGCTTCGGCGATGCCCATGGCCTGCGCGGCCACCGCCAGCCGGGCCCCGTTCATCAGGTTCATGGCGTAGCGCATGAGCCCGAAGCGGCGCTTGCCGAGGAGGATCGCCGGGGTGTTGTTGTACTGGATCTCGCAAGTCGGGGAGGCGTGGATGCCCATCTTGTTTTCGATGCGGCGGATCTTGACGGTTTCGTCCTTTTCCACCACGAACATCGAGAGGCCGCGGGCGTCGCTGGAGCCTTCCTCGCTGCGGGCCATGACGACCGAGACGTCGGCCAGGCCGTTGGTGATGAAGCGCTTGACGCCGTTGAGGTACCACTTGCCGGTGGCCTCGTCCAGCGTCGCGCGCGTCGCCACGGCGCCCAGGTCTGAGCCTGCGTCGGCCTCGGTCAGGACCATCGCGCCGGAGATCTCACCGCGCGAGAAGCGGGGCAGGACGCGGGCCTTGGTCTCCGGATCCCCGTATTCCTCGATGAGCGAGGCGATCTCCTGAAGACCGTACACGGTCATCAGGCCGCTCTCCGCCCGGGCCACGACTTCCACCATCATCTGGTAGATCGACTCGGGCAGGTTCAGGCCGCCGTACTCGCGGGGCAGCATCGCCCCGAACAGCTCGGCGGACCGGAGCGCCTCGATGGCGTCCAGGGTCGCGGCGGCGTAGGTGACCACGCCGTCCTCGAAGTGGGCGCCCTCCTCGTCGGCCTCGCCGGCGCGGGGTGCGACGCGCTCGCCGCAGATCTCGCCCAGGACGTCCAGCACGATGCGGTAGTTGTCCTTGGCGTCGGCGTAGTTGCGCGGCGCGCCGGGGTAGGTCGCCGCCTCGGTGTAGCCATTCTCCTTCAGGCCGAGCGCCTCGCGCAGGTCGATCTGCTCGAGTCGGAACTGGAGGTCCGGGTTGTCGTAGAAGAAGTTCTCGCTCATTCGGCGTCTCGCTGTTCGATGGAGCGCTCGCGGAGGGTCTTGATAATCATCGGCAGAACCTCGCCGACGTCTCCAACGATGCGGTAGTGGGCGATCTGGAACATGGGCGCGTTGGGATCGGTGTTGATGGCGATGATCTTGGACGACTGATCCATCCCGGCCCGGTGCTGGATCGCGCCGGAGATGCCGGCGGCGATGTAGAGACGCGGCCGGACCGTGGTTCCGGTCTGGCCGACCTGATGAGCGCGGTCGATGAGGCCCGCGTCGACGGCGGCGCGCGAGGCGCCGACCTCACCGCCGAGCAGATTGGCCAGGTCGCGCAGCAGGGCGAACTCCTCGGCACTGCCCATGCCGGCACCGCCCGACACGATGACCGAGGCGTCCTTGAGCTTGACCGTGGACTTTCGAACCTGGCGGCTCAGGACCTCGAGGGCGAAGTCGCCGGGCTCGAAGACGGGCGTCACCTTGTCGATAACGCCGGTGCGCTTGGGGTCGGCCGCCGGCTTGCGCATCACGCCTTCCCGAACCGTCGCCATCTGCGGCCGAGTGTTCGGGTTGACGATCGTGGCGATCAGGTTGCCGCCGAAGGCCGGCCGGATCTGATAGAGCAGATCCTTGTAGGTCTTGTCTTCCTTCTTGACGTAGTAGTCGCCGATCTGGAGGTCCGTGCAGTCGGCCGTGAGACCGCAGCGCAGGGCGCTCGCCACACGCGGCGCGAAGTCGCGGCCGTTGGGAGTCCCGCCGATCAGGAAGATCTCCGGCTTGCGGGCCTTTGCCTCGGCGATCGCCACGCGGGCGTACGGGAGGGTCCGGTACAGCGTCAGCGCTTCATGGTTGGCCAGGATGACGCGATCGGCGCCGTGGGCGATGACGTCATGGGCCAGCGCGTCCACGTTATGGCCGCACAGCAGACCCACCACTTCGAAGCCGAGCTGGTCGCCCAGCTCGCGAGCCTTCCCGGTCAGCTCGAGGCTGACGTCGGCGATGACGCCGTCGGTGTGCTCGATGAATACCCAGACTTGCTTCTGCTCACTCATCTCGCGCCTACCCGACGATGTATTCATGGACGAGCTCGGCGATCATCTCCTTGATGCCTTCCGGCGTCGGCGCGATCGTCTTGCTCTCGCCGCCCTCCAGGACCACGAAGTTGATCTTGTGGACCTGTGTCGGAGAGCCTGCCAGCCCGATGCTGCCCTCTGTCGCGCCGATGTCGTCGGCGGTCCAGACGGGGATCTTCAGATCGTGCTCGGCGAGGAATGCCTCGAGGGCCTCGTCGGTCTCGAATTCCGGCCACTTGGTCCGCAGGGCCGCGTACTCGCCTGGAGCGGCCGAGAGCTTGCGTGCCATCTGGCGCCGGACCGACGCCGGACGCGGCGTGTTGGCCGAGCCGACGACGGTGAGCAGGCACGGGAGCGTGCAGCGCACGATCTCGGAGCCCGAGTCGAGGGCGCGTTCGGCGGTGATGTGGGTCGGGGAGATGTCGATGATCGTCTCGGCGTACGTGATCTGCGGAATGCCGAGCTTCTCGGCGGTCTGCGGTCCCACCTGGGCGGTGTCGCCGTCGATGGCCTGCCGGCCGGCCAGGATCAGATCGAACTGTCCGAGCTTGCGGACGGCGCACATCAGGGCGTAGGAAGTTGCGAGCGTGTCCGCTCCGGCGAACTTGCGGTCGGTCAGCAGGATGACCTTGTCCGCGCCGCGGAAGAGCGACTCGCGCAGGATATTCGCGGCCTTGGGTGGACCCATGGTGATGACGGTGACGGTGCCGCCATGTCGCCCCTTGATCTCGAGGGCCATCTCGAGGGCGTTGAGGTCCTCCGGGTTGAAGATGGCCTCGAGGGCACCACGGTTCATGGTGCCTTCCTTGGTCATCACCTCACCGCTGAGGTTGTGCGTGTCCGGTACCTGCTTGACCAGGACGACGCTGTTGATCGGTCTGGCTTCGGTCATCCAACTCTCCGGCGACCGCCCGGCAACGCCCGGCGGATTGGTGTCATGGCTTGCCCGGGTTTGTTGCCTCCGGGGATGGCGCGGAACCTATGGGGACGCAGGTTGACGGTTCCGGTGAAGGATACCCTGATGCGGACGTGTGAGGTTGCCCTCCGGAGCGATGCCGTTGGGGCTTCGCAGCGGGCCGCTCGGACGCGAGGCGGCCTCGTGTGCGACGATCCGAAGATGATGACATCGACCGACTTCCTGGCCGATCGGCTGGCCGGCGTGCGAGGTCTGGTCCTCGACCTCGACGGCGTCCTGGTGCTCAAGGGCGCCCTCCTGCCCGGGGCGGTCGAAGCCCTGGCGGAGCTGGACGCGCGGGCGATTCCCTATGTCATCGGGACGAACATGTCGATGGCCAGTCGGACCACGCTTGCCCGTGAGCTCGAGCGCGGCGGCTTGCCGATTCCCGCCGAGCGGATGGTCACCGCCGCTTCATCGGCCGCGGCACTCGCCCGCAGGAGCCTGGCCCGACGCCGATTCGGTTCGGCACCGCTGTACGTGATGGCGTCGGCGGATGCGATGACGGAATTCGAGGGGTTGCATCTGCTCTCGCACGACGAGGCCGCCCGGGCCGGAGCCGCGGCCGCGGTGATCGTGGGCGATGCCGCCGAGGACTTCACTTACCGCAACATCCAGTCCGCGTTCCGGCTGCTGCGGGGCGGAGCGAGGTTCGTGGCCATGCACAAGAACCGCTGGTGGATCACGCCGGCCGGCGTGCTGCTGGATTCCGGCGCCTACGTGGCGGCTCTGGAGTACGCCACGGAGCGCCGGGCGTTGGTCACCGGCAAGCCGTCGGCGGCGTTCTTCGGCGAGGCTGTGCGGATGTTGGGCGAGGATCGCGCCGCGGGCCGCGGCCGGAGCGGCGAGAGCCACGGGGCGTCGAGTCGCCTCTCTCCGCGGGAAGTGGCGATGGTCGGCGACGACCTCTGGAACGACGTGCGCGGGGCGCAGCGGGCCGGGCTGCGCGGGGTCTTCGTTCGGTCGGGCAAGCACGGCGACGTCGAACTCGCGCGCGTCATCTCGGAGCGCGGTGGCGGGGCGCCAGACGCCGTCGCCCCATCCATCTCCGAAGTCGTTGCGGCGCTGCCCCGCTGACATGCCGGCGCTTCTAGCTGTTCGCCGAGCCGCGGGGCTGGCAGAATACCGTCCGCGATGGGTCGCGGTGGCGGAGAGGCGAATGTCGGCAAGCGAGTCATGAGCGGGTCTCCAATGACGGCCGCGTTGCGGCCTGGGTACTGGGTCCCCGTTGTGCGTTCCGTCTTCGATCAGTCCGGACCGGCCAACCGCCAGCTTAGGCGTGGCATGGCGGTTCTGCTGGTCCTGGCCAGCGTCATGACATTGCCGATATTCCTGACATGGGTGCCCGGCACGGATCTGGAGATCCCGCTCCTGGCGGCGAGCCGCTGGTCGACGGGTGGCCAACCGTACGTCGCGTCGAGCTTCGCCCTGACCACCGGCACAGGTCTGCCGTTCCTCTATCCTCCGTGGCTGCTCCCTCTGCTGGTTCCGTTGACCTACCTTCCACGGTCGATCGTGCTGTGGACGTGGCTGGTCTTCGTGACCGGAGTCTCGGCTTGGACTTGCCGCCGCCTGTCCGTGCCGTGGCGAATGGTGCCGCTGGTGCTTCTTTGGCCGCCGTTCATGGAGGGGCTCGTAGTCGGCAACGTGCAGCTGCTCCAACTGGCCGCCTTCGCGGCACTCTTCTTCGTGCCGGGTCGGAGCTGGGAGCCGCAGCCACGGCCGCTGACCTCCCACGACCGCGACTTCGGCCCGAGGACGCTGCGCGGCGACTTCCTCGACGGCTTCCTCGCCGCCGGCGTGGGAGCGCTGAAATACACCCAGTTCATGCCGCTCGCATGGCTGCTGCGACCGCGGCTCCGGGCGGCCATCTCCGGAGGGATCTTCCTGGCGGTAGTTGTCGTGGCCATGTTGCCGTTCACCGGAATCGGCATCTACCGTGACTGGCTGGACCAGCTGGGCCGTGCCGCCGACCCGAGCTGGACCCCGGCCGGCCCGACGCTCTCTGTCCTGATCGGTCGCCCGCTGGCAACGGCGGTGGCCGTTGTCGCGGTAGGGGCCATGTTCTTCGTCCGTGGCCGGGACTCCGGGGCCTGGGTCGGAATCGCGCTCGTCGTTGCCGCCCCGAGCCTTCACGGCTATGGGATTCTCTTCCTGCTGCCCGCGATACTGGTTCTGCGTCGCGATCTGGCCATCACTCTCGCCTTCCTGATTGCTCGCTACAACATCTACACCTGGTGGGCTGCAGTCATTGTCGCCGCCGTCGCGCTGGCCGCCTCGAACAGGTTCCCGGAGCTCCGTGTCCGGGTCGATCGAGCAAGCCCCGGCGGAATCCCGCCGGGGTCGCGGTAGACTAGAGGTCAACAATGTCGCGCCCTGCTGCGGCGCGTGGCCCCGGCGGTGCGGCTTCATAGGTGGACGACCCCAGGAGGGTGTTCGGATGACCGCGACGTCTGAGCCCCGGCTCAAGATCACCTACGCCACGCTGCGCAACGACAACGAGCAGCTGCACGCCTCCTACGACGCCGGCCTGGCCGTCGCTCGTGGCGAGCTCGGCGCCATGCACGGCCTCTTCGTCGACGGCGGCTGGCGTCCGGCGAAGGAAACGTTCGAGAAGCGTTCGCCGATCGACGGCTCTCTGGTCGGCACGTTCGCGAAGGGCACCCGCGCTGACGTCCGCGATGCGGTTGCCGCAGCCCGCGCCGCGGCCCCGAGTTGGGCTCGAACGCCCTGGCTGGAGCGCGTCGCCGTCATGCGCCGCATGGCCGACATCATCAGCGAGCGGCAGATGGAACTGGCCGCGTTGATGGGCATCGAGGTCGGCAAGAACCGCCTCGAGGCGCTCGGCGACGTCGAGGAGACGGCCGATCTGATCCGCTACTACTGCGACCAGTTCGTGGCCAACGACGGCTTCGACCACGCCATGGGCAACCTGGGCGATACCACGGTCCACACCCGGTCCGTGCTGAAGCCGCACGGCGTCTGGGCGGTGATCAGCCCGTTCAACTTCCCGATGGCTCTATCCGGCGGACCGTCGGGCGGTGCCCTGGTCGCAGGCAACGCCGTGGTCTACAAGCCGTCGAGCGATGCGCCGTTGTGCGGCGTCAAGCTGACCGAGATCGCCGATCTGGCCGGGCTGCCTCACGGCGTCTTCAACATGGTCAGCGGTCCCGGCGCGACGGTGGGTGCCGAGTTGCAGGAGAACGAAGGGATCGACGGCCTGCTCTTCACCGGTTCGTACGAGATCGGCTTCAACGGTGTCTTCAAGACCTTCAGCAAGAAGTTCCCCAAGCCGGTCATCGTCGAGATGGGCGGCAAGAATCCCGCCATCGTCAGCGCCCACGCCGATCTGGAAGAGGCGGCCGAAGGAGTCATGCGCTCGGCCTTCGGCTACGCCGGCCAGAAGTGCTCGGCCTGCAGCCGCGTGTATGTACAGGCGCCGGTGTATGAAGCCTTCCTCGAGGCACTGATCGCCAAGACCAAGGCCATCGCCGTCGGCGACCCAACCGACCGCAAGATCTGGCTTGGGCCGCTCGTCAACGCCAAGGCCCGTGCCAAGTACGACGCCGCGATCGCCGAGGCCAAGCGCGACGGTCGCATCCTCATCGGCGGCGAAGTGCTGAGCGGCCACGGCTCGGACCTCTACGTCGCCCCGACCATCGTTGCGGACCTGCCGCCCGATCACAGTATCTGGCGCGAAGAGTTGTTCGTTCCGCTCGTAGCGGTGGCCCGGGTCGAGTCGCTCGACGAGGCGATCAAGCTGGCCAACGACACCATCTACGGTCTCACCGCCGGCTTCTTCAGCGACGACCGCGAGGAGATCGATCACTTCGAGGAGGCGATCGAGGCCGGGGTCATCTACATCAACCGTCGCGCCGGGGCGACGACCGGCGCCTGGCCGGGCATTCAGCCTTTCGGCGGCTGGAAGGCCTCCGGCACGACCGGCAAGGCCTCCGGCGGCCTCTACTACGTCCAGCAGTTCATGCGAGAGCAGTCGCAGACCCTCGTCGACTAGACGAGGGTACTGGTCGACTAGGCTCGGAGGCCTTCGTCGGGCCCCTCCGTTATACTGGCCTGGCTATCCAGGCTGCATAAACACTATCCGTTCCTGCGGCAGCTGCGCCCTGATCCGCGGCCCGCTCCAGACGTGTCGAGGTGCACCGTGACTCAGGCTCCCGGCAGGCTTGCCGACGCTCCTTCGGGCGAGGCTCCCGCCGTTCCTCACATCGTCACCGAGCTCCCGGGCCCCAAGGCGCGCGCCCACATTGAGTTCGACCGCCAGTGGACCTCGCCGAGCGTCCCTCGCGCATATCCGGTGGTGCCGGTTCGCGGCGAAGGTTGTGTCATCGAGGACATCGACGGCAACCTGCTGCTCGACTTCAACGCCGGCATCGCCGTGACCTCAACCGGGCACTGCCATCCCGACGTCGTGCGCCGCATCCAGGACCAGGCCGGCAAACTCCTCCACTACAGCGCCGACTTCTACATCCCGCTTTACGCCGAGATGTGCGCGGAGATGGCCCGCATCGCGCCGATGAAGGAAAAGTGTCGGGTCTTCCTCTCCAATTCCGGCACGGAGGCGGTGGAGGGCGCGATCAAGCTCGCCCGCTTCGCGACTCGACGCCAGTACATCGTTGCCTTCCTCGGGGCGTTCCACGGCCGGACGTACGGCTCGGTGTCGCTGACCGCCTCGAAGGCGAAGTACCACGCCGGGTTCGGGCCGATGCTGCCGGGCGTCTTCCACGCCCCGTTCGGCCACGTCGCGGATCTCGAGTGGTTCGACAAAGTGCTGTTCGACAAGCTCGTCCCGCCGGAAGAGGTCGCCGCGATAATCCTGGAGCCGATCCAGGGCGAGGGCGGCTACGTCGTCCCCGAAGAAGGCTTCATCCGGGGCCTGCGCAAGATCTGCGACGAGCACGGCATCCTGCTCATCGCCGACGAGGTTCAGTCGGGCGGTGGCCGGACCGGCAAGATGTGGGCCATCCAGAACTGGGACGTCGAGCCCGACATCGTTGCCACCGCCAAGGGCATCGCCAGCGGTATGCCGCTGGGGGCCTTCATCGCCCGCGAGTCGCTCATGACGAAGTGGGGCCCCGGCGCCCACGGCACGACGTACGGCGGCAACCCGCTGGCCTGCGCCGCATCTCTGGAGACGATCAAGCTGCTCGAAGGCGGGCTCATGGCCAACGCCAAGGCGCGCGGCGACGAGCTGCTGGCCGGGCTGCGGTCGCTCCAGTCGCGGTTCCCGTCCGTGGTGAAGGACGTGCGTGGGATCGGCCTGATGATCGGCGTGGAGTTCGACTCGCACGAACGAGCCGCGGCCGTCGAATGGAACTGCTTCCAGCGCGGCCTCCTGGTCCTGGAAGCCGGGCACACGGTGGTGCGCGTTTCGCCGCCGCTCGTCCTGACCGCCGCCGAGGCGGCCACGGGCCTGCGGATCTTCGGCGAGGCCGTCGCCGAGGCGGCGGCCAAGTAGGCCCTGTGCAGCCGCGGTGAAGCCGCGAATAATCCGCAGGTGAGCGCCGATGAGTAAGGTCACGTCGATGCGCGACGCCGTCGCCGAGGTCGTCCATGACGGCGACGTCGTCGCCATCGAAGGCTTCACTCATCTGATCTGCTTCGCCGCGGGCCACGAGATCATCCGTCAACGCAAGCGCGACCTGACCCTGGCACGCCTGACTCCGGACCTGATCTACGACCAGATGGTCGCGGCCGGAACCGCGCGCAAGCTCGTCTTCAGCTGGCTCGGCAACCCAGGTGTCGGCGGTCTGCACGCGATCCGGCGGCGGGTGGAAGATGACGATCCGGCGCCGCTCGAGCTGGAGGAGTACAGCCACTTCGGCATGGTCGGGCGATACACGGCGGGCGCTTCGAACCTGCCGTTCTTCCCGTTGCGTTCGTATTTCGAAACGGACCTGCCCAAGGCGAACCCGCTGATCCGGCCGATCAAGTCGCCCTACGGCGACGAAACGGTCTATGCCGTCCCGCCGCTCAAGCCGGACGTGACGGTCGTTCACGCCCAGCGGGCCGACGCCGAGGGCAACACCCAGATGTGGGGCTTGCTCGGCTGCCAGAAAGAGGCCGCTTTCGCCGCGAAGCGGGTCATCGTCGTCGTGGAGGAACTGGTCGACGAGGCCGTCATCCGCGCCGACCCCAACCGAACGGTGATCCCAGGCTTGATCGTGGACGCCGTCGTCGTTGAGCCGTGGGGCGCCCATCCCTCGTATGTCCAGGGCGGCTACGACCGCGACAACCATTTCTACCGCGACTGGGACGCGATCAGCCGGGAGGCGGCGAGCACGCAGGCCTGGCTGGACGAGTGGGTGTACGGCGTCTCGGGCCGCGCCGAGTACATAGAGAAACTGGGCCCTGAGAGGTTGGCATCCCTGCGGCCTTCGGGCGCCGCCCCGTCCGGCTCCGTCGACTACGGGATCTACCGATGAGCGAGCCGCGCCCGGCCGAGCGTTCGGCCCCGGAAACCCAGGCCTTCACCAAGTCCGAAATGATGATCGTGGCCGCGGCGCGCGAGCTGGCGGGGCAGCGCGTCTGCTTCGTCGGCGTCGGGCTGCCCAACATCGCGGTGAACCTGGCCCGCCTGACCGTTGCCCCGTCCCTGGAGCTCGTCTACGAGTCCGGGGCCTTCGGCGCGAAGCCGGCACGGCTGCCGCTCTCGATCGGCGACCCTACCATCGTCACCGGCGCCACCGCCGCGGTCTCGATGTTCGAATTGTTCAGCTTCTACCTGCAGGGCGGTTTGGTGGACGTCGGGTTCCTCGGCGCCGCCCAGATCGACCGCTTCGGCAACATCAACAGCACGGTCATCGGCGACTACGACCACCCCAGGACCCGGCTGCCGGGTTCGGGCGGGGCGTGCGAGATAGCCATCAATGCCCGCCAGGTCTTCGTGATCATGCGCCAGAGCAAGCGCTCGTTCGTCGATCGGATCGACTTCCGGACCTCGCCCGGCAACCTGGGCGGGGCGGAGACGGCGGCTCGAATCCGGCGCGAGGAGGGCTGGCTCGGCCGCGGGCCGTCGGTCGTCGTGACGGACCTGGGCATCTATCACTTCGACGATTCGGGCGAGATGCGCCTCGACTCGATCCATCCCGGCGCCACGCTCGACCAGGTGCGAGAAACGATCGGCTGGGAACCCAGGGTCGCGGTATCGCTGGCGGTGACTCCCGCGCCGACCGTGGAGGAACTGCGCCTCATCCGCGAACAGCTGGATCCGGACGGCGCCTACAGGAAATGAACTCAAGCGGCTCCTATACTGCTGGTGCGGCGCCGGGGGCGATGGTCAGAGGGGTCATCCAGGCGAGGCTCCGACCGCTCACCCTGCGATCGCCGAGGAGGAGTTGGTCTATGAGATCCTGTTTGCGAGTCCTAGCCATCACGGCGATGGTGGCCGGGCTATTTGTGTTTGTTGGTCCGAAGCCGGCATCCGCGACTGCATGCTCAGCAACCGCCCAGGGCTGGGTAAAGTTGAAGGCCAGCGTGACCTGGAATCGCTATTTCGAGATCTACAATCCGGGTGGCGGACCTCCAACCGAGACGTTTCTTGGAACATACGGTCCCTACGGGTCGACCTCGTCGGCAAGCTCGCCCCTGCGAGATGACTACCTGCTCACCCTCTGCGGTACAGGGAAATCCCCGTACACCTGGCAGGTAGTACCAAGCCAGTCCTACGTCGACCCATACTACGTGAACATGTCTTCGAGTCTGAGCGCCACGGACAACCCGGCCTTCGGGATGGTTTCGCATCAAGTCAACTCGAATTCTCTTGTCATATACCCGACTCTTTGCAAGCGGGATGATGGAGGTGGACTCGTCTCCGCCGTGTTGTCCTTGCCGTTCCCCGGGGTGCCCTACTGGTTCTCTGTTCTCGGGTACCTGATAGGGTCGAACCCCGTGCCTGCCAGTACTCATTGCGACAAGCTAGGATCGGTGACCTTTCCGCTGACGCTCAGTGCGTCGGGGGCGGGAATAACCGGGGGGACTCTCATCTACTACCGCTATCCGCCGGCCGGTGCGTACAGCATCTGCACGGCTCCCGCAACATGCAAGTTCATCGATGAATACGTTTGGCACTTCGCCTAGGGAACTTTCGAACCACCAGAACTGGAGTCCCCGAAGGCACGTGCCTTCGGGGACTCCTTCCTCCATTCCGGACGGGTTGACTGGTCAGGAGCCAGGGCGAGGGTCGACCTAGTGCCGCGTCGCCTCGACCGTGCCTCGCACCACCATGACGGGGCAGTGGGCGTGGCGGACGACGAAGTCCGAGACGGATCCGATGAAGAACCGGCTGACGCCGCTGCGTCCGTGCGAGCCGACGACGATCAGGTCAGCGTTCTCCGAGTCGGCGGCGGCAACGATCGCCTCGCCCGGTTCGCCTTCCCACACCAGGAACGTTGCGTCCGCGCCGGCCGCCTTGGCGCGCTGGACGATCGCCTGGGCCTTGGTCGTCAGCGATGCGCGCGAATCCGCCGGGCCGCCGGCTTCGACCGCGGCTTCGGACGGACGTGACGCGGCGCTGAGGACGCTGACGACGAGCAGTCGTGCGCCGAGCTGGACGGCCAGATCGATTGCGTCCTCGCTGGCGCATTCCGACGCGGGCGAGCCGTCGGTTGCGAGCAGAATCGTTTCGATGTGGGACATGATCCTGTCAGTCCGGCCGATGCGGGAGTGCTGCCGGTTTTCCTGCTCGGCAAGGGTGGGCGCGGCCCAAGTGAGGGCCAAGTGACCTCCGGCCCGTTCCGGCGGGTAGCACGGCCTCACGTCGGAGCGAGGGCAGAGCGGCCTGCGTGGAACTCCCTGGCGGCGTATCTAGGTCACAGTCGCCCGACGGGCTCCATCCAAGCGGCCATGTCCCTAGGTGCCGTCGTCGGATCCCGCCGGTCCAAGATTGAACGATTCCGGGCGCCCGGCCGTTATAAGCACGACGATGGAAAGCCGAGGTAGAAGTCTGATTGCCGATGCTCCGGTCGCGACGCTGAGCGACGATGATCTAGTCGAGTTGCTCGCGTCCCAGACTCCTGAGGCGCATCGCCTTGCGGCGTCGATCCTGCGGGACCCGATCGCCGCCGAGGACGCCGTCCAGGACGCGGCCATGGCCGCCTGGAATGGCCGACGGAAGCTTCGACACGCCGACAACCCGACGGCATGGTTCGCCGCGATCGTCGTAAATGTCTGCCGCGACGAGCTTCGGCGCCGCAGCAAGAGGTGGAGGCTGCCGGAGCCGCCCGCGTCCATGACCTTTGGATCACCAGACCAGCTGGCGGTCAGCGACGAGATCGGACGCGCAGTGACTTGGCTGTCAGCCGACGAGCAGCTCATCATCGCCCTCCGCTACGGGCGCGACCTGACCGTGCCCCAGATCGCAGCTCACACCGGGCTACGGGAGGGTACGGTCAAATCAAGGCTTCATCACTCGCTCGAACACCTTCGTTCCGCGATGGCGGCCGAGCGTCGGGTCGAGGAATCCAGACGATGAATGACACCGACTTGGAGCAAGGGCTGCGCGAGCACTTCCGGCTGTTCGCTCCGACGGATTCGGATCACGCGACGAAGCTCGTAATCTCGTCGCTCCGGGCGCGGCGAGGCGCGCCGCTGGGATCCCGGCGGGAGCCGCAGCGACGGCGAACCTCGACGCACGAGACTCGAGTGCGCCCTTCGACGCTGGCAGGCATAGCGGCGGCACTGACCGTCGCGCTCGTCGCCGGTTTCGGGTTCGCGGTCTGGCGCACCGGGCTGAATGGCGGTCTGCCGGGCGGCGCGGCATCTCCATCCGCCACGGGATCGGCCATTGGTTCGACCACCAGCGCAAGCGCGACTCCGACGGCTCAGCCGAGCCCCACCCTGCGGGTTGCCACCAGGTTGAAGCCAGCGCACGAATTCAGCCCAACCGCGTCGATGAACGGCCGGTACACGACGGCAACCCTGCTGCAGGACGGCCGCGTCCTCATGACCGGCGACTACACGAGAACGACGGTCGGCGGCCTTACTGTGGCGATCTACTCGCGCTCGGCCGAGCTCTACGACCCCGCCACGGACACATTCACCCCTACCGGCTCAATGGTTGAAGCTCGGGCAGGCGCAAGCGTCACGGCCCTGCGAGACGGTCGGGTACTTTTCGCCGGAGGAATGAACTTCGCCAGCGACGGCGGTCAACTCGTCTCGACGCAATTCGCGACGGCGGAGTTGTACGACCCCAAGACCGGGCAGTTCAGCTTCGCCGGATCGATGAGCCATGCCCGCTACGATCATGCGGCCGCGCTGCTGGCCGACGGTGAGGTCCTGATCGCCGGCGGAGGCGGGACCCAGGAGTCCGGGCTGGACGGAACGGCCGAGCTCTATGAGCCCAAAACCGGAACGTTCAGGACCACGGGTTCCATGGTCATGCCGCGCACTCAGTCGACGGCGACGCCGCTCATGGACGGTCGCGTCCTCATCACCGGTGGCCTCCAAATCGGCAGCCAGGAGGCAGCGGCCCAGGCCGAGCTATACGATCCGGCGACCGGGAGGTTCAGTCCCACGGGGTCCATGACTACCGTGCGCTCGGGCGCCACCGTCACCTTGCTCAGGAACGGTAAGGTCCTGATCGCCGGCGGGGCGCCGAGCACCGGTCCGCTAGCAACGGCGGAGTCGTACGATCCGAAGACCGGGCAGTTCAGCCCGACCGGATCGATGATCGCGTCTCGTGACGGCCACACCGCCGCGCTTCTCTACGATGGCCGGGTCTTGATCGCGGGCGGTTGGACTTCCGACGGAGTCGGCGACGTGGGCCAGAACCTTGCGAGGACGCGGCCAGACGGGGCCAAGACCAGCCTCGCCACGTCGGCCAGCTGCCAGCGAGTCGCCGCCGGCCGTCGCCTGTCGACCGCGGCTGGCTACGACAGCCCGTTAAGCGCATCGTCCGTCGGCTCGGCCATCCTCGGGGCGGTCGCCCCGTCAACCCAGCTCACCTCGGTCGAGTTGTACGATCCCGAGACCGGCACGTTCAGCTCAACTGGGTCGATGGGAACGATGCGCACTCTCCCAACCACAACGGCACTGCTTGACGGGCGCGTTCTATTCGCCGGAGGCGATTCGCCAGACGGCACCTCAGCCGAGTTGTACCAGCCATAGGACGGCGGCGCCGTGGTCCCACGATGTCCTTCGGCCGCCAGATCCGGCGCTACACCCGAAGCCGAGAACGGCGCGCGAACGGGAGGCCTGCTAGTCTGCCGACGATGAGCGCCCCGCATTCGACGCCGAACGCGAGCCGGGATTCGACCGGCTTGCTCGGTCTGCGCGAGATGTCCGAAGCCCTCGAAGGCTGGCGAACCGATCCGGGTCCCGAGGGCCGCGCCCAGCTGGCGATTGCCTTCGGCAGCGTCGTCGCCAGCTCCGGGCTCGGCGGTGGGCATCTGCACCTGGACGCGCCTCCGCTGACGGAGGTCGAGCTTCGGGCCGGCAGCCTCCTCGACGAAGCGGCCGAGACCGCCGGCCTGCGGATCTACCACCTGCGCTTCGGCGATCGCGTTACGGCGACGCTGCGACTGGACGCTCCGCCGGCGGCGGTCTTCTCCGTCGACGAATGTGCCCGGGGCCTGGAAATCGTGATCGGCTCGGCCTGGTCGCGGGCTCGTGCCGGGCAGGCCTCCGACGAGCTGGCGGCGCTCGACGCCGCTACCCGCGGGATCGCCGGCGTCCTGGATCTGGACCGCGTCCTGCAGCTCATCACCGACCGCGTCCGCGAGCTGGCTCACGCTCAATACGCCGCCCTGGGCATCGTGGACCAGGACTTCGGCATCGAGCGATTCATAACCAGCGGCATCAGCCGAACCGATCGCGAGCGGATCGGGCCGTCGCCACACGGCCTTGGGCTCCTGGGGGTCATCGCCCGAGAGTCCCATCCCGTCCGGGTCCACGACATCGCCACGGACTCGCGCCGCAACGGCTTCCCGGCGAACCACCCGGCCATGCATTCGTTGCTGGGCGTCCCGATCGGGGCCAAGGGCCGGTCGATCGGTCGGCTGTACCTCACCAACAAGCTGCCGGGGGGCGACTTCACCGAAGACGACGAGCGGCTGGTCGAGATGTTCGCGCTCCATGCCGGAATCGCCATCGAGAACGCCCGCCTCCACGACCAGGTCCAGCGTCTGGCGATCGTCGAGGAGCGGGAGCGGATCGGCCGCGACCTGCACGACGGCATCATCCAGAGCATCTACGCCGTCGGCCTCTCGCTCGAGGACGTGCCCGAGCTCATGAGCGAAGAGCCCGACGAGGCTCGTGCCAGAGTCGAGCGGGCCATCGACTCGCTAGATCAATCGATCCGCGACATCCGCAACTTCATCTTCGGGCTCCGACCCGAGCTGCTCGAGCAGGCCGGTCTCGTCGGCGGCCTGGCGGCCCTCGCCGACGAGTTCCGCGTCAACAGCATGGTCGACGTCGACCTCGACACGGCCGACGCCGGCCAAACCGACCTGCCGCCCGACGTCACAGGCCAGCTCCTATCGATCGCCCGCGAGGCTCTCAGCAACATCGCCCGCCACTCAAAGGCGACCCGCGGCAGCGTGCGTGTAGAAACCAACGAAGGCGCGGTCAAGCTCACCATCAGCGATAACGGCGTGGGTTTCGACCCGACCGCGCCTCGCGGCGCCGGTCATCAGGGACTGCTCAACATGCGAGCCCGCGCCTCATCCCTTGGTGGTCGGGTCGACGTCGAAAGCAAATCCGGCACCGGCACGCGTATCATCGTTGACGTGCCCCGTCGCGACGCGACTGGGATCACGGATCGAGGAGAGGAATGACCGACCAGATCGAAGCACGTCCCCTGCGGCTTCTGGTGGTCGACGATCACGAGGTCGTTCGCCAGGGCCTGGTTTCGCTGCTGGAGCGGCGCGAGCATTTCCAGGTAGTCGCCGAAGCCGGCACTGCGGCGGAAGCCGTCGAGATGGCTCGCAAGTTCGAGCCGGACCTGGTCGTGATGGACGTTCGACTGCCCGATGGCTCGGGCATCGAGGCCTGTCGCGAGATCCGAGCTGAGTTCCCCGCCACCCGCGTCGTGATCCTGACCAGCTACCCGGACGAGGAAGCGGTCCTCTCGGCGATCATCGCCGGCGCCTCCGGCTATCTGTTGAAGCAGATCCGCGGCCGCGATCTCGTCAGCGCCCTCGAGTCCGTCGGCCGCGGCGAGTCGCTCCTGGACCCGGCCGTGACCGAGAAGGTCCTCGACCGCGTCCGCCGCATCGCCACCGGCACCTACACCGACGAGATGGCCCAGCTCACCCAGCAGGAGCAGAAGATCCTGCTGCTCGTCGCCGAGGGCAAGACGAACAAGGAGATCGCCTCGGAGGTCTTCCTGTCCGACAAGACGGTGAAGAACTACGTCAGCTCGATCCTCTCCAAGCTGAACCTGGAGCGCCGCGCGCAGGCTGCCGCGTTCGTTGCCCGTCATCGCATGAAGGGCGGCGCGTAGGCTCCGCGCGGTCGGGCCGCCGCCGGAGCGTGGCGATCAGGACGTTGCCGCTTCGTTCAGCGGGTAGCGGGTCGGATCGATAACCACTATCAACGCATCGGGAGGGAAGCGGCGGGCCAGCTCGTCGAGCAGCGGCCGGCTGAAGCGAGCGATGGTGATCCACGCTCGGTTGTCGCGATAGTCCGGACCGGTCTCATAAATGAGGATTGCATCCGTCACGCCTTGCGCATTTAGGCGCGTGGCGCCGTCCAGGATCTTCCGGAGCTCGGTCACACTGTGAGCCACGTCGCGAATCCGCACCGGGACGCCGAACGACGTGCCCTCGAGCAGCGCCCGACCGTGGGCGGTCGCCGCCGAGACTACTACCCCTCCGGTCGAAGGGTCGATCCACGGATAGCCGAGGTCGCTCGGACTGATATCGATAGCGAGCTGCATGGCCTTGCCGAACGCGGTCTTGACCGCCTCGTCCGTGGATCCGGATTGCAGCTGATAGTCTCGACCGACGATCAGGATCCCGGTCGGGTCCAGACTCGCCGCCGCCGATGCCATCGCGGACGACTGGGACGACGACGAGCTCGGGCCCGCAACGTCGGAACCCGAGCCAGCCCGCCATACCACGGCAGTGACGGCGACTGCGGCCACAACGAGAACGGCCACGATACCGAGCAGGACTCGATCGGTCGGTCGCCGCGAACTTTCGCCGCTCTCCCGACCGCGATCCGGGTGCTCTGTCACGCGCTTCCCCCAGCCTGCAGCCGCGGCACTTCTCGATCGAGTCGGCGGCTTTTCCGCGACCAATGTGGGCGCCGCCGAAGACCGCGTCAAGACTCATAGGCCGCCGCTTAACAATCGGCCCAAACGGCTCTCGCGTGATTCCGTGCGCCTCGTAAACTCCGCGTCATGCGTATCGTGAGCGCCCACGAGGCGGTTTCAGGGATCAAGTCAGGTCAGCAGGTATTCATGCACGCCGCGGCCGCGACGCCCGAGGTCCTACTTGGGGCCCTCGTTGATCGCGCCGCCGAGCTCGAGGACGTGAAGATCGTCCACATGCACGCGGAGGGCCCGCACCCGCATCTTGCTCCGGACATGGTGGGCCACTTCCTCCACAAGGCCCTCTTCATCGGCCCCAACGCCCGCAAGGCCGTCAACGAAGGCCGAGCGGAGTTCATCCCGGTCTTCCTTTCCGACATCCCGGTCCTCATCGAACAGAACTACCTGCCCCTCGACGCGGTTCTGTGCAACGTCACTCCGCCCGACGAGCACGGCTTCTGCTCTCTCGGGACCTCCGTCGACGCGATGCTCAGCGCCGTTCGCCACGCTAAATCGGTCATCGTCCAATTCAACAAGAGCATGCCCCGGACGCTTGGCGACAGCTTCATCCACATCGATCGCATCGACTTCGCGGTCGAGGTCGACCAGCCGCCCTACGACTACTCCAGCGGCGAGCCCGACGCGGTCGAGTCGAAGATCGGCGAGTTCGTCGCGGACCTGGTGGCCGACGAAGCCACGCTGCAGATGGGCATCGGCGCGATTCCGAGCGCCGTCGGCAGGAAGCTATACGACAAGAAGGATCTCGGCGTTCACACCGAGATGTTCACCGACATCCTGGTCGATCTCGTCGAGCGCGGCGTCGTGACCTGCGCCCGCAAGGAGATCAACTGCGGCAAGATCGTCACGGCGTTCATGATGGGCACGCAGCGCCTGTACAAGTTCGTCGACAACAACCCCATGGTCGAGATGCGGCCGGTCGACTACACGAACGACACGTCGGTCATTCGGCGCTTCAAGCGGATGACCGCCATCAACTCGGCCATCGAGGTCGACCTGACCGGGCAGGTCTGCGCCGACTCGATCGGCCACCGCATGTACAGCGGTGTTGGCGGCCAGATGGACTTCATGCGCGGCGCCGCGCTGGCCCAGGAGGGACGGGCCATCATCGCTCTGCCGTCCACCGCCGCCGGCGGCACGGTCTCCCGCATCACCGCCAGCCTCAAGGAAGGCGCCGGAGTCACCACGACCCGCTCCCACGTCCGCACGGTCGTCACCGAGTACGGCGTCGCCGAGCTGTTCGGCCAGAGCCTCCGCGAGCGCGCCAAGCGCCTCATCGCCATAGCCCACCCCGACTTCCGCGACGAGCTGACGAGCTACGCCAAGCAGTACCACGAGCTGTAGGCGCGGAGCGGGGGCTTCATGACGGTGGCCGAGCGGAGCGGTGGGTCGCTTGATCGAGCCTGGGTCGTGGGGGGCAGAGCCGACACGGATATCGCTGGTGCGGTCGCGATCGGAGCGCGGAGCGTTTGGATCAGGCGAGGTCGACTGTGGGAGGAGAATAGCTTCGAGCCGACCGTGGTCGCGGAATCGGCCTTCGATGCCATTCTTCTCATCCTGGCAGCCGACGGCGCGACTTCATCTCCGGCGGGCGCCATCGGCGGGGAGTCGTGATGATCGAGTACCACGAACTAACAAAAGCTGATCGAGATCTCGTTGGGGCCGCTGAGAGCGTCGTTCGCCGCCGATATGTGCCGCGCTGGAATTCCGTTGGTGCAGCGGTGCGGACCAAGTCGGGCAAGACGTACGCCGCTGTCCATTTGGATGCAGCCGTCGGGAGGGTGGCGGTTTGCGCGGAGATGATCGCCCTGGGTATGGCCGTCGCCGCCGGGGACCAGCGGATCGAAGCGATCGTTGCGGTAACCAGGCGTGGCGAGAACGACTGGGAGATCCTGCCGCCATGTGGCATGTGCCGCGAGCTCCTCAGTGATTACGCGCCTGACGCGATGGTGATCGTCCCCGCCGCTCGAGGCTCGGCGAAGGTCGTCCTCGCCGACCTGTTACCTATCAAGCGCGAGGCCGCGGAAGCCTATCCGCCTTTGGGCATCGGGGCGGAAAGGTCGCCCGGTAGTGCTTCTGGGCTTGAGCCGAAGAACCGGCCACGTGTCCAGTACACCGAGGATCTCTCCGGTATCACCGCAGATCGGTTGCGCGGCGGCTTCTTCGAAGGCTGGCGGTTGCCGCCCAGCCCTGAACTCCACCTCGCGCATCTCCGCGGGGCGGAAGTCGCGATCGTGGCGATCGACAGCGACGCTGACCTGGTCGTCGGCTTCGTGACGGCCATCGGCGACGGCGCGCTGACGGCCTTCATCCCGCTTCTCGAGGTGCTGCCCGCCTACCGTGGGCGCGGCATCGGCGCGGAGCTCGTTCGACTCGTCTTGGCCCGCCTGCGCGACCGATACTCGATCGATCTGGTCTGCGACGCGGAGCTGGTCCCGTTCTACGAAGGCCTGGGTGGCGCGGCGGGAACCGCGGTCATGTGGAGGAACAGGGAGGCCCTCGCCCGGCGGCCGAGTCCGTAGCCCTATCTAGACTAACTTGCCTGACACGAAAGTCAGGCCCGATCGGAGACCGGGATGAGCTCCGAAACCGCCCTCCACCGCCCTGCCTGAGCGTGAAGTTGGCGTCGGGCCGGCCGAATTGTCTCCAGATCACCCCGCTACTTCGCCCAACTTTCAGCTGAGGCAAGTTAGGCCAAGAGCACGATTCCCCGGCGCCCCGCCCGAACCGCCACTCAACTCCAGCCCGCCGCCCGCCGGATGCAGGCCGAGGCGGAGCCGAGGACCGGAGCGAGCACACCTGAAGGTGTGTGAGCGAGGACCGCAGGCGACAACGACGGCATGCGCCGGCCGGCGGCGGGCGTAAAAAAGGACGAACGCCGGGCGTCCCCTCCGGCGTTCGTCACGACCGGAAGTCTGCGGCTCGGCGGTGGCGCTGCGCAGTGCCGAATGGCCCTCCGCTCCGGGCAAGTATTCCCCCGCCCAAGAGGCGCCGGGCGGGGTCGGCGCGGCCCCGGATCGGGGGTCCGGAACGCCCCATCTCTGCTACTCGATCGCCGCTGACTACCCACTCGAAGTGATGGGTCGCCCCCATCCCGTCCCGCGAGTTCGCGGGCCATATGGCCCCCGGTCTTAGGGAGCCCTGTCGCTACGGGTGACAGGGCTCCGGGCGCACCCTATACACATGCTCGCCGACTCCCAGATACCCCTGCGCCGACTGCTCATCGTCAGTCAGCACCGCGCTGCCACCGAGGCACTGTGCGACCACCTCTCGCGCCATGGCTTCACCGTCGCTCTGGCGTCGTGTGAATCCGCGGCGCGCGAAGCCGCCGCTGCCCGGCCGGACGTGGTGCTGCTCGATGCAGACGTCGCCGGGGGTTGGAAGCCAATGGTTGCTGCCCTGCGCGATCTGATCCCACCGGGTCGGATTGCGGTGCTGGCTTCCTACTGGCATGCGGACGAGCAGCGCGAGGCGGTCGCCAGCGGGATCGGCGGAACCTTGCTCAAACACCTGGACGGAAGCGCGCTGGCCCGCCAGCTGCGCGCATTGAGTGAACCGACCATCGTGACGAACTCACCGACTCCTGAATTCCCAGGCATTCCAGCCATCATCGACGGCTCCGAAGCCATCGCCTATGTCGAGACGCGGATCAGCGACGGCGCTTGCGCCTATCCGATCACGCCCTCCACGACTATGGCCGCGGTCTACCAGGTTGCCGTCGCCAACGGCACCCCCAACCTGTGGGGCACAACCCTGAAGTTCGTCGAGCCGGAGTCGGAGCATTCCTCCGCCTCAGCTGCCGAAGGCTTCGCCCTGGCGGGCGGCCGAGTCACGAACTTCACCTCCGCACAGGGCCTGATCCTGATGAAGGAGGTCCTGTACGTCATTGCCGGCAAGCGCCTGCCGGCGGTCTTCCACGTCGGAGCCCGCGCCATCACCTGGCAGGGTCTCAATATCCATGCCGGCCACGACGACATGATGGGTGTCGCCGACACGGGCTGGGGTCAGTTCTTCGCCCGCAACTGCCAGGAAGCCGCCGACCTGACCGCAATAGCCCGGCGCGTGGCCGAGGATGGCGAGACGCCCTGGTTCGTCGCCCAGGACGGCTTCCTGACGACCCACACGATCGAGAACGTCCAGCTGCCGGAGGACGACCTGCTCCGCCGCTTCGTCGGCGACCCCCGCAAGACCGTGCGCAGCCTCTTCGAGCCCGAGGACGCGCTGCTCACGGGCCCGGTCCAGAACCAGGACTCGTACATGAAGGGCCGCATCGGGATGCGTGCCTGGTATGACCGCCTGCCGCAGATCGTCGAGCGGGCCATGAACGAGTGGGGCGACCTGACCGGGCGCCGCTACCACATGGTCAATCCGTACCGGACCGAGGACGCGGACTACGTCGTGGTCTCGATGGGGACCATGGCCGACACGGCTCTCGCCGTTGTCGACGCCCTCCGCGCGGAGGGACGCAAGGTCGGGTCCATCACCGTCACCTGCTTCCGCCCATTTCCGGCCACTCAACTCGCTGCCGCGCTCCGCAACGCGAAGGTCGTGGCGGTGGTTGAGCGGACCGACGACCCGGCGGCTGCCGACAATCCGCTAACCCGCGAACTCAAGTCGGCTCTCGCCGACGCGGCCATGGACGGGGCCCCGCTGCCCCGTGTCGTGTCCGTTGCGGCGGGCCTTGGCTCCCGCGACATCCAGCCCGGCGACCTCGGGGCCGTCTACGACTGGATGGCCGACCCGAAGGCCATCAAGGCTCGGCCTCGAACGGTCCTGGGGATCCCCCACCCGATGGCCCTGACCAAGAGCAGCCTGAACGTTCGCCCCAAGGGCGCCTACAGCCTGCGCGGCCATTCGGTCGGCGGCTTCGGCAGCGTCACCACGAACAAGCTCGTGGCGACGACCGTCGGGGAGCTGTTCAACCTGTACGTCCAGGCCTATCCGCGCTACGGCTCGGAGAAGAAGGGCCTGCCGACGACCTACTTCCTGACCATCGCCGAGGAGCCGATCCGGCTCCACAACGAGCTGACCGAAGTCGACTTCGTGCCGCTCTTCGACACCAACTCCTTCAAGCAGGGCGATCCGCTCGCCGGCCTCGTCGACGGTGGCACGGTCTTCGTGCCGACGCCTCTGACCGATCCCGACGAAGTCTGGGCCGCTCTGCCGCCGGCAACCCGGGCCGAGATCCTGGCTCGCAAGATCAGGCTTCTCGCCCTCGACACCGCATCGCTCGCCATGAAGCACGCACCCCGGCCGGACCTCGAGATCCGGATGCAGGGTGTAGCCCTGGTCGGCGTCTTCCTCAAGGTTTCGCCCTTCGCCGAGCGCGCTGGGCTCGACCGCCCGGCCCTCATGGACGCCGTTCGGGCCAATCTCACCCGGTTCTTCGGCAAGCGCGGCACGGCCGTCGTCGACGCCAACCTGGCCGTGATCCAGGGCGCGTATGACGGCGTGATCGACGTCACAGCGGCCATCACCGCCAAGCCGGTCAAGGTAGCCAAATGACCCAATCTCGAACCGTTGCCGAGGCCATGACCGCCAACCCGATTTCGGTCGCCGACACGGCTTCCCTCGCGGAAGCCGCCGGGATACTCGAAGGCAAGAAGATCACCGGTCTTCCCGTCGTCGACGCGGACGGGATCCTCGTCGGCGTCCTGAGTCAGACCGACCTCGTGCGGGCTCGAGCGAACCAGAACCTCGTTGCCAACTGGCCCGGCCTCGCGGTCGGCCAGGTGATGACCAAGCCGGCACTCACCATCGCCTCGACGGCCACCCTAGAACAAGCCGCCAAACAGATGGAGCAGAGCCGAGTCCACCGCCTCGTCGTGATTGACGCGGCGGCCACCCCGATCGGGATCATCTCTACCAGCGACCTCTTCCGGTCGATGGTGAGGTAGCCCGATGACGACTGAGCGAGCGATGACCGACACGATTTTCACCACCAACATCGAGAAGCTCGGGGCCGGCCCCGGGCTCATCGCACCCCAGACACTGAACGTCGCCGAGTACATCGAGGACTTCAACACCAACGTCATCGATGCCTACCGCCGCGGCGTTGCCGACGTCGAGCTTCCGGCCGACATTGGCGTCGGGCGGAGCATTATCGCCCCGGCCTCGGCCGGCATCCGCGACTTCAGCGCCCTCTCGCCGCTGATCCCGCAGTTCATGGCGGAGAAGTGCGTGGGCTGCATGGCCTGCGTCAGCGCCTGCCCGGACAGCGCGATCATGGCGACGGCCCAGCCCAAGAGCTCGCTGGCCAAGGCGATCGACGCGTTCGCCAAGACCCAGCCGAACGCGGCGCTGGCCACCACCACGGCCAAGTCGCACTTCGTCCACACCACCAAGTACGCCGACGTGCCCGCCAAGAAGGGCATCGAAGGCGCCGACTTCGGGCTCTTCATCGACCCGTACCACTGCAAGGGCTGCGCCGAGTGCGTGGACGTTTGCGTGGCCCAGGGTCACGACGCGCTCGTCATGGCCGAGAAGTGCGATTGCGAGACCAGCGGCGAGTGCACGCTCGACCGCTACCGCCGCGACATCGCCTTCTACAAGTCGCTTCCGCCGACGCCGGCCGAGTACCGCAACGACAAGGTCCTGGCCGATGTCATGCTCGGAGAGCATGCCTTCGGCTTCGTCGGCGGCGGCGGCTCGTGCTCCGGCTGCGGCGAAGGCACCATCGTACGCATGGTCGTCGCGGCCACGCTTCAGACCTACGGACCGCAGAGCATGGGCATGGTGGCCGAGACCGGCTGCAACACCGTTTTCGCCAGTACCTACCCGTACAATCCCTTCACCATTCCGTGGACCAACTCGCTCTTCGAGAACGGCCCGGCCGACGCCATGGGCATCCGGCTGCGCTGGGATCAGGCGGGCCACGAGGATCGGCGGCTGTGGGTCGTCGGCGGCGACGGCGCCATGTACGACATCGGCTTCCAGTCGCTGTCGCGGCTGGTCGCGTCGGGCATGGACGTCAAGGTCCTGGTCCTGGACACCGGCGTCTATTCGAACACCGGCGGCCAGGCCTCCACCGCTTCCTTCACCGCGCAGGTCTCCAAGCTCGCCGCGTACGGCAAGGCCGAGCACGGTAAGTCGGAGAAGCGCAAGGAACTGGGTCGGATCATGATGGCCCACGGCGACGTATATGTGGCCCAGGTCGCTGCCTGCACCATCAACCACCTCTACAAGGCAGTCATGGAGGCCAACGCCTATCCGGGCCCGGCCGTCATCATCGCCTACGCGCCCTGCATGCCGGAGCACGGCATCGCCGACGACGCCGCCAATCGACAGGCAAAGCTCGCGGTCGACTCGCGGGCGTTCCCGCTCTTCAGCTACGACCCGCGGCGTGGCAGCTCGCTTGCCGAGCGGCTCTCGCTCCAGGGCAACCCGGCGGTCAAGGAAGACTGGTCGAAGAGCCCGGACGGGTCCACCTTCGACTTCATCTCCTTCGCCAAGACCGAGGGTCGCTTCGGCCAGCACTTCGACAAGGAGGGCAACGCCTCCGTTGAACTCCAGCGTGCCCAGGAGGATCGCCTCCACAACTGGCAGACCCTCCAGGAGATGGCCGGCGTCCTCCGCGCGGGCCACTAGTCGCAATTCACCCGCGCCCGGCATGGGGTCGGCACGGCGCTCACCGTCACACCGAACCGGGGCCTCGCAAGGGGCCCCGGTTCCGTTACGTGGCGCCGGACACTACGTGGCGGCGTCGATGGCTCCGGCATCCAGCCCGGCCGCGAATGCGCCGAGGTCCGCCTCGACCACGCGCCAACGATCCTCGTTGGCGAGGCGCTTGTGACCGGCCATCTCACGCAGAGCGGCCCTGACCGACTCGGGAGTTACCCAGCCCAGTCGCGCCACCAGCGCGCCGAGAGCTACGACGCTGACGAGCTTGTCGTCGCCGCCCTGAGCGGCCAGTGCGGTGCAGGCGAGGTGCAGCTCTCTCACGTCGGAACGGCCGCTCGTCTCGTCGCCGAGCAGCGACGCGTTCATCACCAGCAGGCCGTCCCCGGCGACCCGCGGCGCGAACTTGCGCAGCGACGGCAGATTCATGACGACCGCGGCGTCGAAGCGGTCGACCACCGGCGAGCCGATCGGGGAGTCCCCGACGATGACCGTGCAAGAGGCCGTGCCACCTCGCATCTCCGGCCCGTAGGACGGAATCCAGAAGACCTCCAGGCCGTCCTTGATGGCAGCCCGGGCAAGGGCCTGGCCGGTGAACAGGAGGCCCTGACCCCCGAAACCCGAGAAGACCACCGAGTGCTCCACCTCATGCCTCCGGGTGCGATGGGGCCGGGCAGGCGGTGCCGGCGGCCGGGTGAGTATCGGCCCCGAGCCCCCGATCGACGATGACCCCCAGCGGATACGCGTCGACGACCGGGCCTTTCAGGTGCTCGAGCGACTGCAGCGGCGTCATGCCCCAGCCGACCGGGCAATTCGAGAGAGCCTCGACGATGGCGAAACCGCCGCTGTTCAGCTGGATCTGGCAGGCGCGCTTGATCATGGCCTTCAGCCGGCCTATTGCCGGCACGTCGGCGACGGTGCCGCGCGCGGCGTAGGCGACTCCGGGGAGCTGGGCGAGCATCTCGGTGATGCGGATCGGGTAGCCCATGAGCGCGGCGTCGCGGCCGTTGGGCGAGGATGTGGTCCGCTGGCCGAGCAGTGTGGTAGGGGCCATCTGACCGCCGGTCATACCGTAGATGCCGTTGTTGACGAAGATCGCGGTGATGCGCTCGCCACGGGCCGCCGCATGGACGATCTCCGCGGTCCCGATGGCCGCCAGGTCGCCGTCGCCTTGATACGTCAAAACGAAGGCTTCCGGCCGGACGCGCCTGATCCCCGTTGCCACTGCCGGAGCGCGGCCGTGCGGCGCCTCCACGAAGTCCACGTTGAGGTAGTCGTAGGCGAAGACGGCGCAACCGACCGGCGCCACGGCGATTGTGTGGGCCGGCAGATCCAGCTCGGTCAGGACCTCGGCCAGCAGGCGATGGACTATGCCGTGGCCGCAGCCGGGGCAGTAGTGGGTGGAACGGTCCAGCAGGACGTCGGGCTTGTGGTAGATCAGGCGAGCGGCGGCGGTGGCGGGCGTAGCCGAACCCGGCGTGTGGAGCGTCATCGTCGACCTCCCCGGCGCGCGCCGGAATGAGCCGGATAGTCGGGCTCGAAGAGTTCCGTGGCTTCGTAACCGCGGACCCGCGGCGGCGGGGTGTGGGCGTGGTGGCCGCTGAGCGCCTTCAACGCGCCCAGTACCTCGTCGGGCGTGGGCACCAGGCCGCCCATTCGACCGTGGAAGGCAACCGGGCAGCGGCCCTCGACCGCCAGTCGGACGTCCTCGACCATCTGACCCGAGGACAGCTCCACCGTCAGGATGCCCCCCAGGCGCCTGCTCAGGCGGGCCAGCTCGCGCTCGGGGAACGGCCACAACGTGATCGGTCGGAAGAGCCCGACCTTGATGCCCCTCTCGCGGGCGCGAGTGATCGCCGTTCGGGCCACCCGGGCCGCGGTTCCGTAGGCGACGATGGCGAACTCGGCGTCGTCGAGCTGCCAGGCCTCCCAGCGAACCTCATGTCGGGCGATCTCGCGGTACTTGTGCTGCAGGTCCAGGTTGCGCTTCTCGAGAACCTCGGGATCGAGGTCGATCGACTTTATGATCCGCGCCGGTCGGCCGGCGGCACCTGTGAGCGCCCAGTCGAAGGCATGCCGTTCGGGCGTTCGGAATCGCAGATCGACCGGCTCCATCGCCTGTCCGAGAATGCCGTCGGCGACGAGCATCACCGGGGTTCGATATCGTTCCGCCATTTCGAAGGAGGACGCCAGGAGTTCCATGGCCTCGCCGATCGAGGCGGGGGCGAGGACCGGCACCCGGTAATCGCCGTGACCGTGGCCCTTGGTGGCCTGGAAGTAGTCGCTTTGCGAAGGGCCGATGCCGCCCAGCCCGGGCCCGGCCCGCATGATGTTCACCAGCACCATCGGCGTTCCGGAGCCGGCCATGTAGCTCATCGCCTCGGCCATCAGGCTGATGCCCGGGCTCGACGACGAGACCATCACCCGGGCCCCGGTCGCGGCCGCACCGAGGGCCATGTTGATGGCGCCGAGCTCGCTCTCGGCCTGCACGAAAACCCGCCCGAGTTCGAGCATTCGGCGGGCCATCCACTCCAGCAGCTCCGCCTGGGGCGTGATCGGATAGCCGAAGTAGGCGTCGCAGCCGGCCTGGATGGCGGCTTCGGCGATTGCCTCGTTGCCCTTCATGAGGACGCGGGACCGCCGCCCTGCCTCGAGTTCGGCCTCCGTCCGGCCGTCGCCGACGCCGATCTCACGCTCCGTCTTCATCGCCCGGCCTCCCGCGGGGCGGCCCAGACGATGAAGACGGCGTCGGGGCAGACTCGCGCGCAGAAGGCGCAGCTGGTACAGGCAGCGGGGTCGGTCAGCCGGATAGGGTGGTATCCGAGGAGATTGACGCGGCCGCGGTCGAGAGCCAGGACGGCCTTGGGGCAGGCGGCGACGCACAACTCGCAGCCCTTGCAGTGATCCTCGGCGATTAGGAGCGGCGCCCACGGCACCGGCGGCCGGAGAGTCATGGCAACTGGACTGATCGCCATCGTTGTTCGCTTTCGGGTGCGGAGCCCGGCGCCGAACAAGCCACAGACCTCACGGTCCGTGGCGGTCCCGCGTACGGGACTAGTTGCGTGTAGCCTCCCGCGTCGCTTCCTGGGGGGCAAGGGCCGAACGACCCTAGGGCTGCCGTGAGAAGTAGCCGGTCACAGGAGTGGGCGAGGGGTTCAGAATCCGGGGAAGCCCCGATGCGGCTTGATGCGCCTCCGCCGACGCCTCGGATGGCATCTTGTGGCGCTCTGCGTCGACAAGATGCCCGGATTCGGGACTTTAGGTCCACTGCAAGGGTCGCGGTGATGGCATACTGCAAACGGAGTAGGGCGATAGCCACAGGCCCTCGATCCGAGTCACGGCGAGTCCGCGCTCAGAGGGCCTTGATGGACGACAAGACTCACCCACGCCACAGCCGTGAGACGTTCACGAAGGCGCCGTCCGTCGTCTTCGATCCCGACGCGACCACGCCAGAGCCGGTTCGCGCGCGCTTCCCGGGCCAGGAACCCCCGGTTGGGCTTCGAGTCGGCGACCTGGGGCCCGGAGGCGAATCCGAGCCGAACATCCGCCAGGCGTTGCTGGGCGAGCCGTTCGACGACCCGGTCGCTCCCGGCAGCGTCCGCTGCGTCGCCTGCGCCCATCGCTGTGTGCTGCGCCCCAGCCGAATCGGGATCTGCGGCGTCCGCCAGAACCGCGGTGGTTGGCTGTACACGCTGGCCTACGGCCAGATCGTGGCTGCCAAGGCGGAGCCGATCGAGAAGAAGCCCTTCTACCACTTCATGCCGGGCAGCTACGCCTACTCGATCGGGACGCAGGGCTGCAACTTCCACTGCGCCTTCTGCCAGAACTGGGAGATGTCGCAGGCCCACCGCGAGGGTCTCGTGCCCGAGAGCCGCAACGTGACCCCGGAAGAGGTGGTCGAGGAGGCGGTCGCGGCCGGAGCCCGGAGCATTGCCTACACCTACGTCGAGCCGACGGTATTCATCGACTTCGCCCTCGACTCGATGGCCCGTGCGGGTGCGGCCGGCCTCCACAACGTCTTCGTGACCAACGGCTACGAGACGCCCGAGGCGATTGAGCTGATCGCGCCTCATCTCGCCGCGGCCAACGTCGATCTCAAGGCCGCCAGCGACGAGTTCTACCGCCGTGTCTGCGGCGCCCGCTGGGAGCCTGTCCGCGAGGCCGTGGTCGAGATGCACAAACGCGGCATCTGGCTGGAGCTGACCACGCTGGTCATTCCGGGTCTCAACGATGACCCGGGCGACTTGCGGGCCATGGCCGAGTGGATCGCGACGGCGATTGGGCCGGAAACGCCCTGGCACCTGACCCGCTTCCAGCCCGCCTACCGTCTGGCGGACCTGCAGTCCACGCCCGCGACCACGCTCGTGAATGCGGCAGCCGCCGCGCGTGAGGTCGGCCTGCGCCACGTCTACATCGGCAACGCCCCCGAGGTCGAGATGGCCGAGACGAGCTGCGCCCGTTGCGGCGAGCGGCTGATCGGACGCTCCGACTTCGCGGTGACGGAGTGGCGCCTTGTCGACGGCCGCTGCCCGCGCTGCAAGCATTCTCTGGCGGGCGTCGGGCTGGAGGATTCGCCGGTCGTCGTCTAGAGGCCACCCGGCCGGGCAGGGGACTAGTCGGGACCTTTTGGCCGCCGATGTGTGCCGCTCGGCAGGCGGAAACTGCAGCGCCGCGGTGTGAGATAGACGTGGGCGAGCGGCGGCGCCGCCCGGGGATCCGCACACGGCCGGAGATCGATCGAGATGCACGAAGCAGGTTTGGCGCGAGGGGTGGCGAGGGGGCTGCGCGAGCGCGGCCTCAGCCCGGCACAGGTCCGGCTGGCGGTGCGCGGCGGCCACCATGACCCGCGCGAGTTCGAGGCGGAGTTGCGCGCCCACCTGACTGCCGAGATGCCGGGGGACGCGGCGGCCGTGGCGAGCATGGAGATCCGGCGCGCCGTCTTCGGTCACCTCTGCCCGAGGTGCGGCGTCGAGTTCGAGACCGAGCGGGTGGCCCCGGTCTGTCCGGCTTGCGGCGTCGACACAGTGGCCGAGATCACCGACGAGATAGTCGAAATCGAGCTGCTGGCGGCGGTTCGATGAAGACCGCTCCGCCCGGCGGGCGCGTGGCGCGGGCGATCGAGGTCCGCGGAGTCGTCCAGGGTGTGGGGTTCCGGCCGTTCGTGTGGCGGCTGGCGACCGAGCTCGGGCTCGACGGGACGGTCATCAACCGCGCCGGTCAGGTCGAGATCGTGGTCGGCGGTCCTGCGGAGGCGGTCGAAAGGTTCGCGGGACGCCTTCGGACGGACGCACCTCCGCGCGCCCGGGTGGACGATATCGCCGTCCGCGAAGCCGCGGACGGCACGACGCCGCATCCGGGATCGGGGTTCGCGATCGAAGAGAGCGAGGCCGCGCCATCGACCGAACGGCTCTTCCCGCCCGACATCGCCACCTGCGACGACTGCCTGGCCGAGTTGTTCGACCCGGCCGATCGGCGGTATCGCTACCCCTTCACCAACTGCACGAACTGCGGGCCGCGGGCCACGATCATCGACGACCTGCCCTACGACCGGGCCCGGACCTCGATGCGGTCGTTCCCGCTCTGCGCCGCGTGTCAGGCCGAGTACCACGATCCCGCGAACCGGCGCTTCCACGCCGAGCCGGTGGCCTGCCCCGATTGCGGGCCGCAGCTGATCTATCGCCACGTCGACCCCGGCTTGCCGGAGTCGCTCGCTGCCCCGGCGGCGCGCCGGGGAGAGGCCCTGGCGGCGGCCCTCGCGGACCTGCGGGCCGGACGAATCGTCGCCGTCAAGGGGCTCGGCGGCTATCACCTGGCCTGCGACGCCACCGATCCGGCGGCCGTGGCCAGGCTGCGCGACCGTAAGCATCGCTGGGCCAAGCCGTTCGCGGTGATGGTTCGGGACCTGGCCGCGGCGCGCGCCCAGGCCGAGTTGTCACCGGAGGAGGAGGCGCTGCTGATATCGCCGGCGCGGCCGATCGTTCTCGTTGAGCGGCGGGGAAACGGCGCCCCGGCGGCGCACCGGGGAGTGGCGCCACGGGACGATGACGCGCCACGGAACGATGACGCGCCACGGAACGATGAGCAGCCACTCCCCGCGCCACTGGCCGGCGGCGCGCCATCGCTTTGCGATGGCGTCGTCAACGCCGAGCCCGGCCGGGCCGCCGCGCTCAACCGCCGCGTCGGGCTCTTCCTCCCGTACACGCCGCTCCACCACTTGCTGCTCGAGGGGCTGGGCCGCCCGATCGTGCTGACCAGCGGCAATCTCGTCGACGAGCCGCTTGCCACCGACGATGCCGAGGCCCGCGAACGGCTGGCGGGGATCGCCGACTCGTTCCTCGCCCACGACCGGGAGATCCGAGCTCGCTACGACGACTCGGTGACGCGGGTCGTGGACGGGCGCGAGAGCCTCATCCGCCGAGGTCGCGGCTACGCGCCGGAGCCACTCGATCTCCCCGTTGCCACTCCCAACACGCTGCTGGCGGTCGGCGCGGAGCTGAAGCACACATTCACCCTGGCCCGCGGCTCCCGAGCGCACGTGGGTCCGCACACCGGCGACCTCGAGGACCTGCTGACGCATCGGGCCTTCGAGTCGAACCTTGCGCATCTGAAGCGACTCCTCGACATCGAGCCGGAGTACGTCGCCCACGACCTGCATCCGGGCTACCTCTCCACCCAGTACGCGGTCCGCCACTTCCCGGAGAGCCACTGCATCGCCGTCCAGCATCACCACGCTCACGTGGCGTCGGCCGCGGCGGAGGCGGGGCTCACCGAGGAGTTCATAGGAGTGGCCTTCGACGGCCTGGGCATGGGCGACGACGGCACGTTCTGGGGCGGCGAGGTCCTCGTGGCGAGTCTGGCGGGATACCGGCGCGTCGGCCGCTTTGGCCGTGCGCCGATGCCCGGTGGGGCGCTGGCGGTCCGCAAGCCGTACCGCATGGCACTGGGGTACCTCCTGGCCGCCGAGCCGTTCGAACAAGCGGAAGCCGTCGTCGACTGGATCGACCCCGAGCTGACTCGCGCCTTCCTCGACCGGCTCGACCCGCGCGAGGTCGAAGTCGTGCGCGTCCAGCTGGCCCGAGGCCTCAACGCCCCGACCGCGTCGTCGGCCGGCCGGCTCTTCGATGCGGCGGCAGCTCTGCTTGGAATCCGCGACGTGGCCGAGTACGAGGCTCAGGCCGCCGTCGAGCTGGAGTTGCTGGCGGAGGAGGGGAGCGATGGGATCGCCTCGAAGGTCGAGCCACTTCCGTACGCGATGGTTCGGGCGGACGTCGGGCGCGACGGCAGTTCGCTCCTCATCTACGATCCGCGGCCGACTATCCGCGGTCTGCTCGAAGGGCGAACCGATGGCGCGACCACGGAAGGCCTCGCGGCCCGTTTCCAGGAGACAATTGCCGCCGTGACTCGCGAGTTCTGCGCCGAAGTCCGCGCGGAGACCGGCCTCGCCACGGTCGTGCTTTCCGGCGGTGTCTTCCAGAATCAGTGGCTGGCGACTACCCTCGTCCGGCGTCTGAGCGGCGACGGTTTCGAGGTCCACACGAATCGGAAGGTCCCGGCGAACGACGGCGGGATCAGCTACGGTCAGGCCGCGGTCGCTGCCGCTCGCCTGGCCGCCGCGTCCTAAGCCGCAAGGAGAGAATCGAATGTGCCTCGGGATCCCGGGCAAGGTCGTCGAGATCAACGACGAAGGACCGCTGCGCATGGCTCGCGTCGATTTCGGCGGCGTGCGCAAGGAGGCCTGCCTGGCGTATCTGCCCGAGGTCGTGCTCGGCGACTACGTGATCGTCCACGTCGGCTTCGCCATCAGCCAGCTCGACGAGGAAGAGGCACACAAGACTCTCGAGATGCTGCGCGCCATCGACGCCGAAGGGATGGCCATGGAGTTGGGCGCCCTGCCCGAGGTCGATCGGACGGCCGAGGTCACGGGCCCGCTGCCCGACGCGCCGCCCTCGCAGGCCCCGCCCGCGCCAGAGGCGCCGGTATGAAGTACATCGACGAATACCGCGACGCCGAGATCGCGCACAAGCTGGTCGACGAGATCCACCGCATCACGACCCGACCGTGGTCGCTGATGGAGGTCTGTGGCGGGCAGACCCACACCCTCGTCAAGCAGGGGATAGACGAAGCGCTGCCGAAGGGCGTGCGCATGATCCACGGCCCGGGCTGCCCGGTCTGCGTCACCCCGCTCGAGCAGATCGACAAGGCCCTGGTCATCGCCGCGCGGCCCGACGTGATTTTCACCAGCTACGGCGACATGCTGCGCGTGCCCGGATCGACAACGGACCTGCTGAGCCTCAAGGCCCGCGGCGCCGACGTTCGGATCGTGTATTCACCGCTGGACGCGGTTGGGATCGCGGCCGCAAATCCGGAGCGGCAGGTCGTCTTCTTCGCCATCGGCTTCGAGACTACGGCCCCGGCCAACGCCATGGCGGTCGCGCAGGCTGCTCGCCTGCGCCTCGACAACTTCAGCGTGCTGGTGAGCCACGTCCTCGTGCCGCCGGCGATGACGGCGATCCTCGAGTCGCCGACCTGCCAGGTCCAGGCGTTCCTCGCCGCCGGCCACGTCTGCGCGGTCATGGGCTGGACCGAGTACGAGCCGATCGCCGAGCGCTACCACGTCCCGATCGTGGTCACAGGCTTCGAGCCGCTCGACCTGCTCGAGGGGATCCTGATGGCGATCCGCCAGCTCGAGGAAGGGCGCGCGGTCGTCGAGAACCAGTACGCGCGGGCGGTGAAGCGCGAAGGCAACCGGGCGGCCCAGGAAACGGTGCTCCGAGTCTTCGAAGTGGGGGAGCGGACCTGGCGCGGCATCGGCACCATCCCGGACTCCGGCTACCACCTCCGGCCGGAGTTCGCGACGTTCGACGCGGAGGCGCGCTTCGACGTCGGCGACATCCACACCCAGGAGCATCCGGCGTGCATCGCCGGCGGGATCCTGCAGGGGACGAAGACCCCGCTCGACTGCGCGGCATACGGCGTGCTTTGCTCGCCGCAGAAGCCGCTCGGGGCACCGATGGTCAGCGCCGAGGGAGTGTGCTCGGCCTATCACGCCGCGGGGCGTGGTCTGGCGGCGCCGACCGCCTTCCCGCTCTATGACCTTGCGCGGGTCGACCGATGAGCGAGCGAGCGACCTCGCGGGCCGCGGCGCCCGATCCCGTGGCCCCCGACCCGGCGGTACCGGCGGCTTGGGCCGGCCCGGCGCCCGATCCAGAAAGCTCGGCCTTGCCGAACCCGGCCGAACTCGTTTGTCCGGCCCCGATCCCCGAACGGGCCCGCGTTCTGCTGGGCCACGGCTCCGGCGGCCAGCTCTCGGCCGCGCTGATGCGCGAGGTCATCGGCCCGGCGCTGGCAAGTGCCGGCGGGGCGTTGAGCGGTCCGCTCAACGACGCCGCCGTTGTGGACGTGGAGGGCGGGCGGCTCGCCTTCACGACAGACTCGTTCGTCGTCAGCCCGCTCGAATTCCCCGGCGGCGACATCGGCGAGCTGGCTGTCAACGGCACCGTCAACGACCTGGCTATGATGGGCGCCCAGCCGCTGGCGCTGTCCCTGGCCTACGTCATCGAGGAAGGACTGCCGATCGATGAGTTGCGGAAGGTGACCGAGTCGGTCGCCAGGGCGGCGGCAAGAGCGGGCGTCCGAATCGTGACCGGCGACACGAAGGTTGTCGGTCGGGGAGCCGCCGATGGGCTCTTCGTCAACACCGCCGGGATCGGACTCGTGGCGGCAGGGGTCGCGGTCGCGGCCGATCGCGCCGTGCCCGGCGACGCCGTCATCCTGTCGGGCCCGATCGGGTTGCACGGCATTGCCATCATGAGCGTCCGCGAAGGCCTGGACTTCGAGGTGGAAATCGCCTCCGACACGCAGCCCCTCAACGCGCTGGTGGCTGCGATCGTCGCCGCAGGCCCCGATGTGCACGTTCTGCGCGACCCGACGCGCGGCGGCCTGGCCTCGGTCCTCAACGAGATCGCCGCCGCGTCCGGCGCGGGAATCGAGCTTCGCGAGGAAACGATCCCGATCCCGGGCCCCGTGCATGCCGCGTGCGAGATGCTCGGCCTGGACCCGCTCCACGTGGCCAACGAGGGCAAGCTCGTGGCGATCGTGCCCGCCTCGTCGACCGAGGCCGTGCTGGCCGCGATGCGCGCCGTCCCCGAGGGTGTCGGGGCAGTGGAGATCGGCCGCGTGGTGGCGGACCATCCGGCCATGGTCACGATGCGCACGATCGTCGGCTCGCAACGGATCGTCGACATGCTGGTCGGGGAGCAGCTGCCCCGCATCTGCTAGAGCTCGACTCAGCCGCCCTGCCATTCGGCCCTCACCCACGGGACGCCTGTACCTATGCGCACCTGCGCATATGACCAACACTGCACGCTATGGACGAGGTGTACAAGCTACAGGCGGATGTGCTCAAGACGCTCTCGAACCCGAGGCGCCTCGAGATAATCCACCTCCTGGCCGAAGGCCCGCGCGAGGTCAGCCGCCTGGCCGCGGAGATGGGGATAAGTCAGCCGAACGTGTCACAGCACCTCGCCTTGATGCGGTCCGCGGGAGTAGTCGAGGCTGAGCGGGACGGCCGCGAGGTCCGATACCGGCTCAGCGACCCCGAGATCATCTGCGCCTGCGAAACCATGCGCGGCGTCCTTGTCCGCAGGCTGGCGCGCATCAGCGTCGCGGCGGCTCGAACCCCGGGCGATCTCGTTGCCGAAAGAACCGCCGTCGCGGCATCCGGCTCGACGGGACCCACAACTCAAGCTAACTGAGGCTGCCCGCGATGGACGAAACCGTCTCGATCGTGCTCTTCTCCGGAACCGACGACAAGCTGACCGCTGCTGCCACCCTCGCGGCCGGCGCCGCGGCATTGGGCCGCCCGGTCAAGATCTTCCTGCAGTACTGGGGTTTGAACGCCTTCAGGGCCGATGGGATCGTGGGCGATCACGGGCTGGCCCCGGAAGCCGGTGAGTTCGGTCGGGCCGCCGTGGCTGCCGCCGCGAAGGCGGGTCAGGCCCACTGGGCGGAGACGCTGCGGATGGCCAAGGAGCTGGGCGAAGTCGACATCCAGGCCTGCTCGGCCTCCATGGAGATCCTCAAGCTCAAGCAGTCGGACCTCGATCCGATCGTCGATGGAGTCGAGGGCGTCGCGGCCTTCTACATCAATGCCGGCGAAGGCCAGATCATCTTCATCTAGGTTGGTCGGAGACGGCCGAAGCCAGGAACAGGGCGTCGTGCGTGCCGACCCGGTCCCGTCGAAAGGAAGCGAGATATGGCGACACAGGACATCAAGCTCAAGGTCGATGCCAGTGGCCTCTCGTGCCCGCTGCCGATCCTGAAGGCGACGCAGGGCATCAAGACTCTCCAATCGGGAGAGTTGATGGAGGTCGTGGCGACCGACCCAGGGTCCGTGAAGGACTTCGCGGCGTGGGCCAGCTCAACCGGCAACGCCCTGGTCGAGCAGGACTCCGCAAACGGAAAGTTCCGGTTCGTGGTGCGCCGCAAGTAGCCATACAGACGAGCACCCGACTGGTTCGCCATCCACACGAAAGGATCAGAAATGACCGCAGAGGCTGCCAGCAAGCCCAAGAAGATCTGCATCATCGCCTACAGCGGTGAATTGGAGCCGACCTGGGCAAGCATGATCATCGCCTCGACCGCGGCCGCCATGGACATGGAGGTCTCGATCTTCGTCACGTTCTGGGGGTTCCACGCCCTCGTGAAGGACCGCAGGCGCCTGCCCGGCCAGAACTGGATGCAGAAAATGCTGTCCGTGATGCAGAGGCCTGGGATCAGCCACCGCAAGCTCAGCAAGATGAACTTCATGGGCATGGGGCCGTGGATGATGTTC